>Ga0209909_100225_pt1 | contig 68225 bp, 74 predicted proteins | sample FECB22metaG_FD_188302 | JGI IMG/M metagenome (GOLD analysis project Ga0209909, IMG submission 188302) | Cyanobacterial communities from the Joint Genome Institute, California, USA - FECB-22 (SPAdes) (version 3) | ecosystem: Environmental > Aquatic > Thermal springs > Hot (42-90C) > Microbial mats...
GTATCCTGCTCGACGGTGCCGACCTCATGGCGGCGTCGCCTGCCGAGATGCGCGAGGTGCGCGGCAAGAAGATCTCGCTGATCCAGCAGGAGCCGATGACCTCGCTTAATCCGGTGCTGTCGATCGGCACGCAGATCGGCGAGGTGATCCGCCGCCACGAGAAGGTCTCGCGCCGCACCGCGCGCGCCCGCTGCATCGAGCTGCTCGACCTCGTGAGCATCCCCGATGCCCATCGCCGAATCGATGACTATCCGCATAATCTCAGCGGCGGCATGCGCCAGCGCGTCATGATCGCCATGGCGGTGGCCTGCGGTCCCAAGCTCCTGATCGCCGACGAGCCGACCACGGCGCTCGACGTCACGACCCAGGCGCAGGTCCTCGACCTGCTCGACGACCTCAGGCGGCGCCTGTCTATGGCCGTGCTGCTGATCACCCACGATCTTGGCGTCGTGGCGCAGTGGGCCGATCGCATCAACGTCATGTATGCCGGGCGCATCGTTGAGCAGGCCGCCATCCGGCCATTCTTCGCCCAACCGATGCACCCCTATTCGCGCGGGCTTCTGGGCGCGCGCGTCGATGTCGACGCCGACGAACACTATTCGGCGAGTCGCCTGAGCGAGATCCCGGGGAGCGTCGGCTCGGCAGCCGGCGAAGCGGGCTGCCCGTTCGCGCCGCGCTGTCCGATGGTCGAGACGTCGTGCCGGGTCGTGCCGCCATCCTTGCTGGCGTTCGAGGCCGGGCGCCGCGTGGCCTGCCCCGTATCGTTACAAGCTGTGACATTGGAGGCGGCGCGCCATGGCTGAGCCGCTGCTTTCGGTGCGCGACCTCCATACGCGCTACGCCGTCGGCAAGCAGGTGCTGCGTGCGGTCGATGGCGTCTCCTTCGAAGTCGGGCGCGGCGAGACGGTGGGCCTGGTGGGCGAATCGGGCTGCGGCAAGAGCACGCTCGGCAAGACCGTACTGCGCCTGGTGCCGTCGGTCGAAGGTGCGATCGTGCTCGACGGCGCCGACATCACCCGCCTCGGCGATGGGGCCATGGCCCAACATCGCCGGCGCATGCAGATGATCTTCCAGGATCCGTTCGGCTCGCTCAATCCGCGCCAGACTATCCGCACCGTGCTCGACACCGCGCTCAAGGTGCACCGCCAGGGCGACCGGGCCGAGCGCCGGCGGCGCATGGCCGAGATCGTCGAACGGGTAGGCCTGCCGGCCGATGCCCTCGACCGCTATCCGCACGAGTTCTCCGGCGGCCAGCGCCAGCGCATCGGCATCGCCCGCGCACTGGTGCTGAGGCCGGCGCTGATCGTGTGCGACGAGCCGGTGTCGGCGCTCGACGTGTCGATCCAGGCGCAGATCCTCAACCTGCTGGTCGACCTCAAGCGCGATCTCGGCCTGTCGTACCTGTTCATCTCCCACGATCTGTCGGTCGTGCGCTATTTCGCCGACCGCGTGCTGGTTATGTATCTTGGCCGCATCGTCGAGAGCGCCTCGCACGCGACGCTGTGGCGGAATCCCCGCCATCCCTACACCAAGGCGCTGTTTGCGGCCTTGCCCTCGACCGATCCGACCCACAAGCGCGGCGCGCCGCCGATCAAGGGCGAGCTCACGACCGACCTGTCGTTGGGCTGCCGTTTCTGCTCGCGCTGCCCGGCCGCAACCGACCGCTGCCGCAGCGAGGAGCCCCTGCTGCGTTCCGTTGGAGAAGGACATCATGCCGCCTGCCACTACGCCTGAAGCCATCCGCCTTGCGGTGGACATCGGCGGGACCTTCACCGACGTCGTGCTGGAGACGCCCGACGCACGCTACTCCGCCAAGGTGCTCACGACCAAGACCGCCCCCGAGGACGGCGTGCTCGACGGCATGCTGCGCGCGCTGCAGCTCGCGAAGATGGCGCCGTCCGCCGTCGGCCTGATCGTTCACGGCACGACGCTCGCCACCAACGCCATCATCGAGCGCAAGGGCGCCCGGACGGCGCTGGTCACCACCAAGGGCTTCCGCGATTCCATCGAGATGGCGCAGGAGAACCGTTTCGAGCAGTACGACATCTTCATCGAGAAGCCCGAGCCCCTGGTGCCGCGCACCTTGCGCTTCACCGTGCCGGAGCGCGTCGACGCCAAGGGCGTGGTGCGGCTGGCGCTCGACGAGAAGGCGGTGGCCGAGCTCGCCGCGACACTCAAGGCCCAGGGCGTCGAGGCGATCGCCGTCGGCTTCCTGCACAGCTACGCCAATTCCGCACATGAGCGCCGTGCCGGCGAGATCCTGGCGGCGGCGCTGCCCGGCGTGCGCATCTCGCTGTCCAGCGAGGTCTGCCCGGAGGTGCGCGAGTACGAGCGCTTCTCGACGACCTGCGCCAACGCCTATGTGCAGCCCCTGATGGCGCGTTACCTCGAGAACCTGCGCAAGCGCATCGCCGCGGCGGGCTTCGGTTGCCCGGTGCTGCTGATGACCTCGGGCGGCGGGCTGACGACCCTGGAGACGGCGGCGCTCTTCCCCATCCGGCTCGTTGAATCGGGACCGGCGGGCGGAGTCATCCTGTCGACCTGGATCGCCGAGCGCTTCGGCATCGACCGCATCCTCTCCTTCGACATGGGCGGCACCACGGCCAAGATCTGCATCATCGACGACGGCAGGCCCATGGCCTCGCGCAGCTTCGAGGTCGATCGCCGCTACCGCTTCATGAAGGGCAGCGGCCTGCCGGTGCGCATCCCGGTGATCGAGATGGTCGAGATCGGCGCCGGTGGCGGCTCGCTGGCCGGCGTCGACGAGATGAAGCGCATCACCGTGGGCCCCGAGAGCGCCGGCTCCGATCCCGGCCCGGCCTGCTATCGCCTCGGCGGTGTGCGGCCAGCCGTCACCGACGCCAATGTCGTGCTGGGACGCATCGATCCCGACCGCTTCGCCGGCGGCTCGATCACGCTCGATGCCGGGCTGAGCCGTGGCGCCGTCGATGCCCATGTCGGCGCGCCACTCGAGCTCGACACCACGATGGCGGCCTTCGGAATCTCCGAGGTGGTCGAGGAGAACATGGCCAACGCCGCGCGCGTGCATGCTGTCGAACGCGGCGCCGAGCTCGAAGGTCGCACACTGATCGCCTTCGGCGGCGGCGCGCCCCTGCATGCCGCGCGGCTCGCCGAGAAGCTCGGCATCGCCGACGTGCTGATCCCCGCCAGCGCCGGCGTCGGTTCGGCCGTCGGCTTCCTGCGCGCGCCGATCGCCTTCGAGGTGGTGCGCAGCCGCTTCGTGCGGCTGGGCAGCTTCGATGCCGCCTCGGTCAACGCCATGTTCGCCGAGATGGAGAAGGAGGCGACCGAGGTCGTGAAGCTGGGCGCCGCGCCTAGCGCCAGGATCACGATCAGCCGCAGCGCCGACATGCGCTATGCCGGTCAGGGCCATGAGATCCTGGTGCCGTTGCCCGACGGGCCGTTCACGGCGGCCTCGGTCGGCGAGCTGCGCCGCCGCTTCGAGGCGGGATACCGCGCGCTGTTCAGCCGCGTCGTGCCCGGCGTCGACGTTGAGGTCACCGGCTGGATCCTGAAGGCGGAGACGCCGGCGCCGGGGCGTCAAGATCAAACGGAGCGCGCAGCTCGAGCTCCGCTCATGAGCGGAGCTGGAGGTCCGCGCTCCGATGAGACGCGAAGCCTGTTCGATCCGATGCTGCGCGACTACACGTCGGTGCCCGTCTTCCAGCGCAGCAGTCTGACGCCGGGCCAGACCTTGCAGGGTCCCGCCGTCATCGCCGAGGACGAGACCACGACCATCGTCACCTCGGGCTTCGTCGCCACCCTCGATCCGTCAGGGGCCATTCGTCTGACCGCCAAGTCCGCCGTCCTGCAGGAGGCCGCACAATGAGAGCCAACCATCCGCTGAGCCGCATCGAATATCAGGTGATGTGGAACCGCCTGATCTCCGTCGTCGAGGAGCAGGCGCAGACCCTGGTGCGCACCGCCTTCGGCACGGCGACGCGCGAGGCGGGCGACCTGTCGGCCGGCGTCTACGACACACGGGGACGCATGCTGGCCCAGGCCGTCACCGGCACGCCGGGCCACGTCAACTCGATGGCGATGAGCGTGGGCTACGTGCTCGACAAGGTGCCGCTCGCCAAGATGAACGAGGGCGACGCCTTCATCGTCAACGATCCCTGGCAGGGCACCGGCCATCTCAACGATATCGTCATCGTGACGCCGACCTTCCGGCGCGGCACCGCGGTCGGCCTGTTCGCCTGCACGCTGCACGTGGTCGATATCGGCGGCCGCGGCATCATGGGCGCGGCGCAGCAGGTCTACGAGGAGGGGCTGTACCTCCCGATCACCAAGATCGTCGATCGCGGCGAGATGAACCAGTGGCTGATCGACATCATCGCCGCCAACGTGCGCGAGCCGGTGCAGGTGATCGGCGACATCTACTCGGAGATCTCCAGCAACGAGGTCGGCGGCAAGCGCCTGGTCGCCATGATGGACGAGTTCGGGCTTGAGCATCTCGACGATCTCGCCAAGCACATCCTCGACCACTCGCGCGAGGCCAGTCTCGCTGCCATCAACCGCCTGCCGCACGGCACTTACCACAATTCGATGACGGTCGACGGCATCAACGGCAAGTCGATGGAGATCAAGGCCAAGCTCACCATCGGGCCGGACGGCATCGACATCGACTTTGCGGGCTCGCCCGGCGTGGTGCAGCTCGGCATCAACGTGCCGCTTTGCTACACCGAGGCCTATACCAGCTTTGGCGTCAAATGCATCGTGGCGCCGCACGTGCCCAACAATGCCGCATCGCTCGCCACCATCCGCGTGACGGCGCCCGAGGGCTGCATTCTGAACGCCAAGCATCCCGCGCCGGTGGCGGCGCGCAGCATCATCGGCCAGATGCTGCCCGACGTGGTGTTCGGCTGCCTGCAGCAGGCGCTGCCCGACGGCGTGCCGGCCGAGGGCACGTCGTGCCTGTGGAACGTGCGGCTGATGGGCGGCATGGGCCGCGTCGACGGCGATCCGGCGATGCTGCAGAAGGCGACGCCGTTCAACGTCACGTCGTTCCATTCCGGCGGCACCGGGGCGCGGCCCAAGCTCGACGGGTTGTCGGCCACGGCCTTCCCCAGCGGCGTGCGCAACGTGCCGATCGAGATCACCGAGACCATCGCGCCGGTGCTGGTGTGGTCCAAGGAGTATCGCACCGACTCGGGCGGCGCCGGCGAATATCGCGGCGGCCTCGGTCAGATCATGGAGGTCGAGAGCGCCGAGGACATGCCGTTCGGCATCTCGACCAGCTTCGATCGCGTCGTCCATCCGCCGCGCGGTCGCGCCGGCGGGCTCGCCGGCATGACCGGCCGCGTCGAGCTGGTCTCGGGCAAGACCCTGCCGCCCAAGGCGCATTCGTCCATTCCCGCGGGCGAGCGCCTGCGCGTCAGCATGCCGGGCGGCGGCGGCTACGGCGATCCGCGCAAGCGTCCGGCGGCGAAGGTGGCCGACGACGTGGCGCGCGGCCTCGTCTCCGCCGAAAAAGCGCGCGAGCTCTACGGTGTGGCGGTCACGTCCACCTTCGAGGTCGACGAGGCGGAGACGGCAAAGCTCAGGACGGCGGTGGCCGCGGAGTAATATCCCTCCCCAGCGAAGCTGGGGAGGTGTCGGCGTTATACGCCGACGGAGGGGTCATGAGCGTCACCACTGATGCTCATGACCCCTCCCGACCCTTCGGGCCACCTCCCCATGCTCCGCGCATGGGGAGGAAGGCTTCATTCCGGCTTGATGCCCATGCTGCGGATGATCACGGCCCAGCGCACCGATTCGGACTTCACGAATGCGGCGAAAGTCATTTGCCGATTGCCGATGGCTTCGGCGCCGAGCGCGGTCATCTGCTCCTGCACCGGCTTGGCGCGCAGCACGGCCGTGAGCGCGGCGTGCAGCTTGGTGCCGACGTCCTCGGGCGTGCCGCGCGTCACGAAGATGCCGTTCCAGCCGGTCATCTCGTAGCCCGGCACGCCCGCCTCCTCCATGGTCGGCAGGTTGGGCGCGAGCGGCGAGCGCTTGCGGCTGGTGATGGCGAGCGCGCGCAGCTTGCTGTCTTTCACCATCGGCAGGGTGCCGGGCACGTTCTCGATCATGAAGGCGAGCTGGCCCGCCACCAGATCGGCGAGCGCCGGGGCGCCGCCCTTGTAAGGAACGTGCATGACGTTGATCTTGGTCATCGACCGCAGCAGCTCGGCCGCCAGGAACGGTGTGCTGCCGACGCCGCCGGAGCCGTAGTTCAGCTTGCCCGGATTGGCCTTGGCGTAATTCAGGAACTCGGGCACCGAATTCACCGGCAGCGAGGGATGCACGACCAGCATCAGTGGCGCGGAATTCACCATCGTCACCGGCACGAGGTCGACGAGGGGATCGAAGGGAAGCTTGGCGTAGAGCAAGGGCGCCACCGTCAGTGCGACGTTGCCCATCAGCATAGTGTAGCCGTCGGGCGGCGCTTTTGCGACGACCTCGGCCCCGACGGTGCCGCCGGCGCCGGGCCTGTTGTCGACCATCACCTGCTGGCCGAGCTTCTCCGTCAAATGCTCGGCAATGATGCGCGCCGTGATGTCGGACACGCCGGCGCCGGCAGCGAACGGCACGACAATGCGCAGCGGATGGCTCGGCCAGGCCTGGATCGAGCTGACCTGCGCCGAGCTGCGGCCGGTCGCGCCGGCGAGCAGGGCGCCCGCGAGCGCGCCGCGACGGGTGATGTCTCTCATGGCCGGATTCCTACTTGGCCTCGTTGAGCTCGGCAACGCGCGCGAGCAGGAACGCCGCCGCCCGTTCGGAGAAGTCGAGCAGCGTGTTGAGCTCCTCGCGGCTGTAGCCGGCGAGGAGCGTCTGCATCGCCTTCTCAAGCGGCGAGAACAGAGCGGCGATGGGCGCGATCTTGTCCTCGCGCACCCGCACCAGGACCTTGCGTCGGTCGTTGGGATCGTCGATGCGCTCGACCAGGCCCTGGCGCTCCAGCCGGTCGATCAGGCCCGTCACCGCGCCGCTGGTGAGGCCGGTGCGGCGCGCGATCTCCCCTGCCGCCGACGGGCCGTTCAGGATGATGAGGTCGAGGCACTCGAGGTCGCTCGAATTGACGCCGACACGCCTGGCGATCGCCTGGCCGTGCAGGACGCCCGCCGCCGAGCTGCGGCGCATGGCCACCATCAGGCGGCCGATCAGGGCCTGTTTGTCTTGACTTGGTTTCTTGGTCGACATATATCTTATTAATCAAGATGAATAGTTATAAAGATAATGACACACCGTCTGAAAACCGCAAGGAGCGACCCCTGAGCCTCGTCAACACCGACCGCGATTCGTTCGACCGCCACGCCGCCGAGGCCGCCATGGCCTGGCACGGCTGGGGCTCGCCCGTCGGCCTCGCCATCGCCCTGGTGGGTATCGGCGTCGCGGCCGTGTTGATCCGCTTTGCGGTGCTGGGCTTCTAGTCCAGCTCGTTACGAACCCTCGTTCGACAGCACGTCGCCGAACAGCTTCCAGGTCTCGCCGTCGAAGCGGGCGAGCTGGACGGCCTGGATGGGGTAGAAGTCGGTCGGGCTGGTGTTGATCTTGATGCCCGGCAGCAGGATCGGCACCACGAGGTCCTTCATGCTGGCTGCCTGTTTCATCAGATTGGCGCGCGTGAGATTGTCGCCGCACTTGGTGAGGACATAGCGCATCGTGGCGGAGACCGCGTAGGCGTAGGTGTAGGACGCATCCGACATGTTGCCCTGCGGGATGTACTTCTCCATCCACGCCTTCCATTCGAGGAAGTCGGGCGCATTGGCCCATTGCGGATCGGTCGGGTCCTTGAGGTAGGCCGCCGTGATGATGCCCTTGCTGTTCTCGAGCCCGGCGGGCTTCAGCGTCGAGGCGACCGAGGCCGCGACGTTGGCCAGGTAGTGCGCCGGCTTCCAGTCGAGATCGGCCACCTTGCGGATCGCCTGGGCCGCTGCCTTGGGCGCGGCATGGTTGAAGAGCACGTCGGCGCCGGAATCCTTCAGTTGGATGATCTGGCTGTCGACCGTCGGATCGGTGACCTCGTAGCTCACCGTCTTCACCAGGAACTTGTCCTTCTGCTTGCCGAAGCCCGCGATGAAGCCGTTGAGGTAGTCCTTACCCGAATCGTCGTTCTGGTAGAGCATCGCCACCTTGGCGTTGGGATGGTTCGCCATTATGTGCTTGGCGTAGATCGCCGCTTCGGTGGCGTAGTCGGGCTGCCAGCCCATGGTCCACGGGAATTCCTTGGGGTTGCCCCACTTCGAGGCGCCGGTGGCGACGAAGAGCTGCGGCACCTTCTTCTGGTTCAGGTACTTCTGCACCACCGTGTTGGTGGGCGTGCCGAGCAGCTGGTAGATCGCGAAGACCTGGTCGTCCTCGACCAGCTTGCGCACCATCTCGACGGTCTTGGGCGGCTGGAAGCCGTCGTCGTAGGTGATGAAGTTGACCTTGCGGCCGTTGATGCCGCCCTGGTCGTTGACCATCTGCCAGTAGGCCGTGATGCCCTTGCCGATCACGCCATAGGCCGAAAGCGGTCCCGAGTAGGGGTTGGTGTGGCCGAGCTTGATCTCCTTGTCGGTCACACCGGGATCGTACTTCTTCTGGGCGCGTACGATCGCCGGCGCCCCAATAATCGGCACGACAGCGAACGCGGTCCCGGACGCCACCAGCGTCCGGCGATTGATCCTCGCCATGGGTTTCCTCCAGTCGCTCCGTTGCTCGGAGTCGTACCGGAGAGTGTAGCGGCGCGGTGTGACGAAGAAAGGGCTACAACGCTTCAGGCGCTGTGAAGGGCAGCCCGAGCGCCTCGGCTACCGGCCGGCACGTCACCTTGCCCTCGTGCACGTTCAATCCGTTGCGCAGGTGCGGATCGTCGGCGATGGCCTTGCGCCATCCCTTGTCGGCCAGCGCCAGCGCGAACGGCAGCGTGGCGTTGTTCAGCGCAAAGGTCGAGGTGCGGGCGACGGCGCCCGGCATGTTGGTGACGCAATAGTGGATCACCCCTTCCTCGACATAGGTCGGATGCGAATGCGAGGTCGGCTTCGACGTCTCGCAGCAGCCGCCCTGGTCGATGGCGATGTCGACGATGACGCTGTTGGGCTTCATGGTCGATACCATCTCGCGCGTCACCAGCTTGGGGGCCGCCGCACCCGGCACCAGCACGGCGCCGATCAGCAGATCGGCGCGGCGCAGGATGGCGCTCAGCGCATCGCGCGTGGAGAAGATGGTGCGAAGGCCCGGGAATTGCGCCGCCAACCGCCGCAGCACCTCGGCCGAACGGTCGACCACGAACACCGTGGCGCCCATGCCCAGCGCGATGGTGGCGGCATGGGTGCCCGACACGCCGCCGCCCAGCACCACGACTTCGGCCGGCGGCACGCCCGGCACACCGCCCAGCAGCACGCCGCGCCCGCCGGCAGCCCGCTCGAGATAGTGCGCGCCAACCTGGGGCGCGAGGCGGCCGGCAACCTCCGACATCGGCGTCAGCAAGGGCAGCGTGTTGGTGGGCGAGGTCACCGTCTCGTAGGCGATGGCCGTGACGCCGCTCTTGATCAGATCCTCGGTCAGGGCGCGATCGGGCGCCAGATGCAGATAGGTGAACAGGACCTGGCCACGGCGCAGTCGCTTGCGCTCGATCGCGAGCGGCTCCTTCACCTTCACGATCATCTCGCTCTGGGCGAAGACGTCCTCGGCGGTATCGACGATCTTGGCGCCGGCGGCGACGTACTGATCGTCTCCCAGGCCCGCGCCCATTCCCGCGCCGCGCTCGATCAGCACGGCGTGACCGTGATGCACCAGCTCCGCGACCGACGAGGGCACCAGGCCCACGCGATCTTCGTGATCTTTGATTTCCTTGGGGACGCCGACACGCATGTTGAAAAACTCTAGAGCAGGTGACCGGCGCGTTCCGCCTTGGTGCGGAGGTAGTTCTCGTTGTGCCCGTTGGCCGGGAAGGAGTGGGCGACACGTTCGGCCACTTCGATGCCGTAGCGCTCGAGCTGGCTGATCTTCTCAGGATTGTTGGTCATCAGCCGCACGCGCTTGATGCCCATGCGCGACAACATCGTGGCGGCGGGCGCATAGATACGCTCGTCGGCGTCGAAGCCCAGCTGCTCGTTGGCGTCGATCGTGTCGAAGCCATCGTCCTGCAGTTCGTAGGCACGCAGTTTGTTCACCAGGCCGATGCCGCGACCTTCCTGGGCAAGATAGAGCAGCACACCCGAGCCGCGGCGAGCGATCTCGGTGATGGCGCCGCGCAGCTGCACGCCGCAATCGCAGCGCAGCGAGCCAAGAAGGTCGCCGGTGAAGCATTCGGAGTGCAGCCGGATCAGGACCGGCTCGGTGGGATCGATCTCGCCGACGACGATGGCGAGATGCTCCTTGCCGCCGTCGCTGGGCCGCCAGGCGAGGATGCGCGCGTTCTCCGCGCCCTCGAGCGGCACGTTGGCCTGGGCCACCTGCTGGAGGTTGCGCGAGGAATTCTCCTCGTAGGCCAGCACGTCGGCGGCATCGACATAGATCAGGTCCTGATCGCGCGCCCAGTCGCGCCGCTTGTTGTTGGGGTCGCGCGTCAACGGTCCCAGCACGACGGCCGGCAGCAGGCGGGCAAGCTTGGCGAGCTCGATCGCGGTCTCGGCGATGCGCGGAGCGTGACTGTGAACCGGCCGCGACAGATAGCGCAGCGCCGCATGGCGGCCGGCCTGCTCGGTCTCGTGCGGCTGCAGGATGACGTCGGGGGGCACGCCTTCGGGCAGGTCGAGGGTGATGGGCTTGTTGGTGTCGCCCAGGCCTCCCGCGATGTGCGGCGGGATCTCCATGCCGATGGCCTCGGCGCGGCGGCGCGTGGTCACCAGCACGGGTGCCCGCTGGGCCATGCCCTGGAGGCGCTGCAGGGCGCGCGGGCCGCAGGCTTCGGCCGCGATCACCAGCCCGCCTTCGCCGTCATCGTCGCGCAACACGACGATGCCGCCGCGTCGCAGCTCCGCCAGGGCGCGTTCGACGGCGGCCAAGGCCGTGGCAGTACGGGAATGAACCTGACCCGGAATCATGCTTTACCTAGTGCCATCCTTAGCACGAGGCGGCCCTTTTTGCCGAAGTGAACCGCTTTTGCCATCTTTTCGTACCAGATAGAGTATTTCTAATGCGCCCAAGCCCATTCAGGTGGCACCAGCATGTCTGTGAACAATCGCGGCAAAAAGATCCTGCTGGTCGATGACGACCAGGGCTTGCGCACCGTGCTCGCCGAACAGCTCGACCTGTATGATGGTTTCACCACCATCCAGGTCGGCACGGCGGCCGAGGGCATGGAGAAGGCCAAGCTCGCCCACTACGACGCCATCCTGCTCGATATCGGCCTGCCCGACATGGACGGCCGCGAGCTGTGCAAGCTGATGCGTCGCCAGGGCGTGCGCTCGCCGGTGATCATGCTGACGGCGGCCGATTCCGACGCCGACACCATCCTCGGCCTTGAATCGGGCGCCAACGACTACGTCACGAAGCCGTTCCGCATTAACGTCCTTCTCGCCCGCCTGCGCGCCCATTTGCGCCAGCACGAACGCAGCGAGGATGCGGTGATGACCATCGGTCCCTACGAGTTCCATCCCGCCGCCAAGATGCTGATGGAGAAGGGCGGCAAGAAGAAAATCCGGCTGACCGACAAGGAAGCCTCGATCCTGAAGTACCTGTTCCGCGCCGGTGACCGGCCGGTGGCGCGCGACGTCCTGTTGAACGAGGTCTGGGGCTACAACGCCGGCGTCACCACCCACACGCTCGAGACGCATATCTATCGCCTGCGCCAGAAGATCGAACGCGATCCGGCCGCCGCCGCCATCCTCATCACCGATCGCGGCGGCTATCGGCTGCAGCCTTAGGCGGCGCAATACCCCCTCACCCTGAGGAGCGCACGAAGTGCGCGTCTCGAAGGGTGGGGCCAGTCTTGCTGTTGCCACCCTTCGAGACGGCGCTTCGCGCCTCCTCAGGGTGAGGTTATGTGACTTGCCAAAAGGTGACCAAAGCGTCATCTTTTTCGCAACTCGAATGAACACTGCCCGGGAGGGCGCCGCCATGAGCACCGAGCGCATCTACGCGTTGCCCGTCGAGACCACCGAGTGGAAGTTCGACGGCGCCACCGAGATCCAGTTCAACTGGGAATACGACGACGGCTCCGACGCGCTGCTGGAGCTCTATGAGAAGGGCAAGAAGCAGCAGTGGGACGCCAGCACGCGGCTCGACTGGTCGCTCGAGCTCAATCCTGAGAACCCGATGGAGCTCAAGGACGAGGCGCTGACGATCTACGACACCGACTACTGGCGCAAGATGACGGTGAAGGAGCGTGCTTGGCTGCGCCGCAACCTGCAGGCCAACCAGATCTCCCAGTTCATGCATGGCGAGCAGGGGGCGCTGATCGCCACCGCCAAGATCGTCGGCACCGTGCCCGACATGAACGCCAAGTTCTATGCCGCCACGCAGGTGATGGATGAGGCGCGTCATGTCGAGGCCTACAAGCGCCTGCTGCACGAGAAGTTCGACCTCGCCTATCCCATCAATCCCGCGCTCAAGAGCCTGCTCGAACAGACGCTGAGCGACCGGCGCTGGGACATGACCTATCTCGGCATGCAGGTGCTGATTGAAGGCCTGGCGCTCGCCGCCTTCCAGTCGATCCGCGACAAGGCAGGCAATACGCTGGCCGGCGCGGTCAACGCCTATGTCATGCAGGACGAAGCGCGGCACGTCTCGTTCGGGCGGCTGGCGCTGCGCGAATACTATCCGCACCTGTCGGATGCCGAGCGCGACGAGCGCGAGCAGTTCGTGGTCGAGGCGCTCTATTTCATGCGCGACCGCTTCAACAACGGCGAGGTCTGGGAGCGGCTCGGCCTGCCGGCCAACGTGCTGAACGAGCTGCATTACAATTCCAAGCAGATGCACTCGTTCCGCGGCCGCCTGTTCAGCCGCGTCGTGCCCACGGTCAAGGATATCGGCCTGTGGGGCCCGCGCGTGCAGAAGGCCTTTGCCGAGATGGGCGTGATGGACTACGCCACGATCGACGTCACCGAGCAGCTCGCCAACGACGGCAAGGTCGCCGACGACTTCGACAGGAAGATGTTCGTCGAGAAGTCGATCGCGGCGGAATAGCTCGCGCCGTCGACACGCGTCCTTTTGTCATCCTGAGCGCAGCGAAGGATCCCATGCCAGTTGCAAGCGGCGATGAGGTCCCTTCGGCTACGCTCAGGGCAGGCCTTCGCTGCGCTCAGGACGACAGCGTGCTCACCATGGAGTGATGCCGCCTCTGGCTCGCAATGCGCTAGCTTCGCGTCCTCATCGAAGGAGTACGCCATGCTGCGACGCGCGCTTTTGATTTTCACTGCCGCTGCGATCTGCTCAATGCCGGCCTGGGCGCAGGAGACGCGCCGCGTGCGGGCCACGATCGAGAAGGTCGACGGCTCGACGCTCTACGTGAAGACGCGTGACGGCGAGGATCTCAAGATCACGCTCAGCGACAAGCCGCTGTTCGTGGCGATCGTGCCGGCCACGCTGGCCGACCTCAAGCCCGGCACGTTCGTCGGCTCCGCAGCAATGCCTGGACCCGATGGCAGCCTGTCGGCGATCGAGGTTCATATCTTCCCGGAGGCCATGCGCGGGACCGGCGAAGGCCATCGGCCGTGGGATGGCGCCCCCCAGTCCACCATGACCAATGCCAATGTCGAGACGTCGGTGGCCGGCGTCGACGGCCAGATGCTGATGCTGAAGTACAAGGACGGCGAGAAGAAGCTGCTGGTCACACCCAAGACCGCCATCGTGACCTATGCGCCAGGCGATCGCGCCGAGCTGAAGCCCGGCATCAAGATCTTCGTGCTGGCGCAGACGCAGCCCGACGGCTCCTTGCAGAGCGCACGCGTCTCCTACGGCCGCGACGGCCTCACGCCGCCGATGTGATCTTTGCCGGGAGCGCGGCACTCCAGTGCCGCTCATGCTCTTCTCGACCACGAGCTTCCAGTTCGCTCATGATTCATGAGCGCGCAGGATGCGGACGGTCTGGAAGACCACGAAATGAAGCGCCACTGGAGTGGCGCGCTTCCGGCAAAGACGTCAGAGCAGGACGACGATCACCAGCAGCACCGCGGGCACTAGCAGCGGCCAGGCGAAGGCGTGCAGGAGCAGGCCGCCCGCGACCGCGCCGACCAGGTAGCCCGCCCAGGTCAGCAGCAGCAGGCGCGGCGTGGCGACCACCGGCAGCTTGCCGGCCTCGGCGGGCCATAGATGGTCGAGCGCAGCATCGGCGGCGCGCGCGAGGGTGCTGGTCACGACCACCGTGCTGACGGACACGCCGCCGAATGTCGTGATGGCCGAGGCCTGCAGGCCCATCGCGAAGGCCAGCACCAGCACGGCGCTCTCGGCGGCAAGCGGCAGGAAGCCCATGGTGCCGATGATCGCCGCCTCGAGCAGGATCGGGAACACCGGCCGGTGCCAGAGGCGCAGGAACAGGCGGGCCAGCATGGCGCCGATGAAGAAGGCGACCAGCGGCGCGAGATGCTTTCCCGCATCGACGTAGCGGCCTTCGGCGCCGGCGATGCCGGCCAGCACGGTGTTGCCCGTCATGTTGGCGGCGAACACGCCACCCATGGTGACGTAGCCCACCGCGTCGGAGATGCCGGCGATGATCGTCAGCAGTGTCGCCTGGATCTGCGGCCGGACCACGACACTCGTGTCCGCTACACCACGTCGTAGGTGATCTCGACCTCGGCGCCGAAGCAGTGGCCCTGGCAGGTCAGGATCCAGTCATTGGCGAGGTCGTCGGGCGTGTAGATGTCGTTCTTGGCCAGCAGGACCTTGCCCTTGATGCGCTTGGCCGCGCACGAGGCGCAGAAGCCTTCCTCGCACGACGACAAGGGATTGAGCCCGGCCTGCCGCGCTGCTTCGAGGATGGTCAGGCCCTTCTTGTAGGCGACCTTGTGGGCCTTGCCCTCGAGATGGATGGTGATGTGATCGGGGATGACGTCGCCCGCTTCGCCGGGCTCGATCGGGATGGCGTCGTTGCCCGAGGCCTCGAAGCGCTCGATGCGCACACGGTCGTGGCTCATGCCGTGCTCGAACAGTGTCTCCTCGACCAGCGACATGAACGGGCCGGGGCCGCAGAGATAGGCGTCGCCCGCCTCGAAGCCCTTCATGGCCGCCACGATCTCCTCGGGCTTGGTGATGCCCTGGGTCGCATCGAGATGGTGGATGACCTCGAGCCGGCCCGGATAGGCCTTCGCCAGCGCCTCGAACTCGGCGTCGAAGATCACCGAGGGCTTGTCGCGGTTGGCATAGAACAGCCGCATCGGCCGCTTGCTGGTCGTCAGCGCCGACTTGATCAGTGACATCATGGGCGTGATGCCGCTGCCGCCGCCGAACAGCAGCAGCGGGCGGTCGCTGTCGCCCAGCACGAAGCGGCCGGCCGGCGGCAGCACCTCGATCGTACCGCCTTCCTTCAGCGCGTCGTGGAACCAGTTGGAGCCCTTGCCGCCGGTGACGCGCTTCACCGTGACCTTGGGCTGGCCGTCGGTCTCGGGCGCGCTCGACAGCGAATAGCATCGGTTGAAGGCGCCGTCGGGATGAGTGACCCGGAAGGTCAGGAACTGGCCGGCACGATAGCGATACTTGTCAGCGAGGTCGGCAGGGACTTCGAGGACGAAAGAACGCGCATCCGGCGTCTCTTGAATGATCTTGGCGATGCGCAATTTGTTGTACGACATTCGATAAACCTACGTTCACATTCCCTGCGGATTGAAGGCGGGACTCTCCTGGCAGACTGTGATACGTTCCGCCTGAAAAATGAACGGAGCGTCATCTTTGCCGCTCCGTCTCGGGATGGGACCGCGTAAACCGCCAGGAGGCAAGAGCCAATGACGACGCAGAAGATCTATCAGCTCCCTGTCGAGGTCACGAACTGGAAGTTCGACGGCGCCACTGAGATCGCCTTCAACTGGGAATACGAGGACGGGTCGGCCGACCTGCTGAACCTCTACGAAAAGGGCAAGCAGCAGCAGTGGGACACCTCGACTCGCATCGACTGGTCGCAGGAGCTGTTCGAGGAGAACCCGATGGGGATGGCCGATGAATCCATCCCGATCTACGGCACGCCGTTCTGGAACAAGATGACGGAAAAAGAGCGCAACTGGCTGCGCTTCAACCTGCAGTGCCATTCGATCTGCCAGTTCATGCATGGCGAGCAGGGCGCATTGATCGCGACGGCCAAGATCGTCAACACCGTGCCCGACATGAACGCCAAGTTCTACGCCGCCACCCAGGTGATGGACGAGGCGCGGCACGTCGAGAGCTACAAGCGGCTGATCCACGAGAAGTTCAAGGCGGCTTATCCGATTACCGATTCGCTGAAGAACCTGCTCGAGCAGACGCTGAACGATCGGCGCTGGGACATGACCTATCTCGGCATGCAGGTGCTGATCGAGGGCCTGGCACTGGCTGCCTTCCAGCGCATCCGTGACAGCGCCAAGAACAACCTCGCCGCCGCGGTGAACGCCTACGTCATGCAAGACGAGGCGCGTCACGTCACCTTCGGCCGCATGGCGCTGCGCGAGTACTATCCGCACCTCACCGACGCCGAGCGCGCCCAGCGCGAGGAGTTCACCGTCGAGGCGCTCTATTTCATGCGCGACCGGTTCAACCAGGCCGAGGTCTGGATGCGTTCGGGCCTGCCGGTGAAGGAGATGCTGGAGCACGCCTACCATTCGGGCGCCATGCAGCAGTTCCGCAGCCGCCTGTTCACCCGCATCGTGCCCATCCTGAAGGAGATCGGCCTGTTTGGCCCCAAGGTCCAGAAGGCGCTGGGCGACATGGGCGTGATGGGCTACGCCGAGATCGACGTCGAGCAGCTGATCGCCAACGACATGAAGGTCGCCGACGACTTCGACGCCAAGAAGTTCGTCAAGCAGCAGATCGCGGCTGAATAGCCGCAATCGGACGAGCAGATCGAGGGGGGCCGACAGGCCCCCCTTTTCGTTCGGTTGCCGCGCTGCCGACGTGCTGCCTCTTCAGGATGCGCTCTTGTTCCTGTCAACGATCACAAACATGTCGTCCCTCAGATCAATGACCTTTTGACCATCCGTTCCGTATAAATCGTCAGGTGCGTACTGAAAGATCGCGACATCTCTTCCGTCACATTCCATGATACGTGAAGCATCGACCAGATCACGCTTTTCGAAGCCCAACGCGAACTGTGGGGCAAGATGAGGAAGCAAGCGATGTCCCTTCTGCCACACGAGCACGGCTACATATCCGGGCCCTTGTTCCGCCTCGAGATGCCTCGCGTAATCCTCGATTAGACTTACTGCGCGGGCGGTGATCGTCACCTTCATGCAGCACTCTCGCTTGGGGCTCTGGGCTGTTTCTCCAGCGCGGAAGGATATGGGCCCGTCGATACCCACGTTGCATTGGAGCATTGAGATACACATCGCGGTCCCACGCGACCAACCGCCGTGTGCATCGATTGCCGCTCGTCGAATGCTGGCATGCACTGAGGTCAGGACGCGCTGTCATTCGTATCGACAATCACGAGCATGTTGTCTGTCAGGTCAACGACCTTTTGGCCGTCCGTTCCAAACAACTCGTCGGGTGCGTATTGAAAGATCTCAATGTCCTTTCCGTCACATTCCATGATGCGCGAACGATCAACGACATCACGTCTTTCAAAACCCACTGTAAGCTGAGGAACAAATTGCGGGTTTGAGCTATCCCCCACCTGCCACATGATCAAGGGCACAAATCCGGTCCCTTGTTGCGTTTCGAACCACTTCATGTATTCCCCGACAAACCTTGCCGCGCGGGCGGTGATCGTCACCCTTTTCATGCAGCCCTCTCACCTGGAAGTTATGAGCCGCCTCCCCAAGGAGAAGTCCCTCTGCCACGAGCCATGAACGGGGGGCACGCTCCAAATGGATACAGGGGCGTATATATCCAGTCACTAGGCGAACATTGATATATACAGTTCCGACCTACTCGACCAACCAACGGGCACGCATCCGATGCTGGCAATGCGGCGGCGTCATCGGCGAGACCGAATGAACTGCTTCCGACACCGGGAACAGGTCGTGCCACGCGAAAGCCAGGTACCGCTTCCTCGGGCAGCCTGAAGTTGTGGAGACCGGGCAGCGACTCCTCAGGCGGCCTGAAGTTGTGGAGGCCAGGAAAATCCCAGTCTGGTCGGACATTGAACATGATGCCACTGCCTGGAGGTTGTGCCGTATCCATTTGTTCCGGAGGGTTGGTCCGAGGCCGACGGCAATGCGGCGTCCCGGCAATGATAACTAGAGTGTGTTAAGTATCCAACAACTATTGTATTGCGCAATATCATTAGATTGCAAGCATTGACGTCAAACCCGACTGGTTGATCGAGTCACGGTCGCCGGTCGCGGTAGCGCCAACGCCGTCTAATAAGGCCGGTCGCCCTTGATGGTGACGCGATGGCCGTGACGCACATGCGGGTGGTAGTCGAACGTCGCGCGGTGCATGGCGCAGCGGTTGTCCCAGAAGGCGACCGAGTGGCGCTCCCAGCGGAAGCGGCACTGGAACTCCGGCGTCTCGCAGTGGCGGATCAGGATGTCGAGCAGGGCGTCGCTCTCATGCGTCTTCAGGCCCTCGATGCGCTTGGTGAAGCCGCGGTTGACGAACAGGCACTTGCGCTTGGTCACCGGATGGATGCGCACCATGGGATGGATGGCTTCGGGGAACTTCTTGTCGCTGCGCGCATACTCGCCGCGTGAATAGACGTGCGCGCTGGTATGGAACGCCGACAGGCCTTCGACCAGCCGCTTGATCGGCTCCGACAACGTCTCGTAGGCGAGATACATGTTGGCGAAGGCGGTATCGCCGCCGACCGGCGGGCTCTGGTGCAGGTAGAGGATCGAGCCCATCGGCGGTTCGGGCTCGCACGACATGTCCGAATGCCAGACCTCGCCGGTGGCCACCTTCGTCCGTTCGTCGGCATGCACGACGCGGATCTCGGGATGGCCTTCGACCTCCGCTCGCGCCGCGGGATGGACCAAGAGTTCGCCGAACAGCCGGCCGAACGCCTTGTGCTGGTCGACGCTCAGCTCCTGGTCGCGAAAGAACAGCACCTGATGCGCCATCAGCGCATCGTGCAATTCGCTCGCCTGCCGGTTGGAAAGCGCCGCAAGATCGACACCGGATACCTCGGCGCCGATTGCGGGCGTGAGCTTGCGGATCGCGATCGTTTCGTAACCCATGGCGCGATGATCCGCCCGCCCCTCGGCGATTTCAACCGCCGCTATTTGCAGGTCTCGATCCGCGGTGGCGCGCCGAGCACGGCGGCGACCTTGGAAATGTCGAGGCAGCGGCTGCCGATCCAGGCCCGGCCCTGCACGAAAATGGCGAACCGGGTGAAGGTGTTGGCCTGTTCGATCGGCGTCGGCCGCGCCTGGGCGAGCAGCCAGTAGAGGGCGTAGAGATTGCCGGTGGCGAAATCGGCAGCCGCGACGTTGAGATCGAGGTTCCACATCGCCGCATTCTTGGCCGCAGCACCACTCGGATCCGGCACGTTCGCCAACCATCCATGGACGGTGGACGCGACACCATAGGGCCCGACTTGCTGCAGCACGTTCTTCACCTGCTCGGCCATGGCCACGTAGCCCTTGCCTTCGATGGTGTTGCCGGCGCAACCGCTGCGGCAGAGTGCAACGAAGGTCAGGTATTCGGCGAGGATGATTTCGACATTGTTGTTGTTGTGCTTTCGCCAGGCACGCGCGAGCTGCCAGCCTTGAGTCAGCTCGGCGCCGGTCCACGGCTTGCTGGCAAGTGGCGTGTCGCGCTCGAGCTCGGCGATCACGACCTGCGCCGCCGATTGCCACTCAGCCGGGATCTGGGCGAACCCCCGGCCGGCGGTGGCGATGGTGATCAGCAGGAATGCGATCAGGATTTTCATGGCTAGGCCCCCTTAGTAGCGATGCCCCCGCTTCCGGTCGGCGCTCTCGTACTGGATCAGATTGTCGGCGCGCATTTCCATGGCGTCTCGGGACCTCAGGTTGCGCGCCTGAGTCGGTGTGATCAACGGGTGATGCGCAGTGTCCTCCAAAGAGGCGCCGACCTGCCAGCAATCCTCCTGGTTCGTGACCCATTCCTCGACGTCGAACTGCCGAAGGTCGATCGCCTCCGAATAGGTGCGCAGCGTCTTGCGCTGCTCATTGCTGTACTCGTGGAAATACGACATCGCGAGCTCGCGCAGGGTGCGATAGACGGGATCGCGCCAGCGCAACCACACATGGTTGCTCTTGGAGATCGCCCCCCAGCAGCCATTGCGTTTGAACAGCGCGACCACATGGTCCGAATCGCCCCTGGCGACCAGGTCCATCAAGAGCGGCGGATCGCCGTTCAGCCACAGCGCACAGGCCGCAGTGAAGGCCGCTTCGATACAGTGGGCGCGGCGGTGATGCAGCACGCCGCGCACCGAGCGCAGCGTGTCGCCCTGCTCCTCGAAGTTGGCGTCGAGTCCGATGACGAAGTCCTGGATGCGCTGGGGAGTCGTGAGGGCTTTGAGCTCCCGGCCTTCTTCGCGAGTGAGACCGATATCGAGAGGCCGAGGGCGACGTTTGCGGACCAGCATGGACCCTCAAGGTTCTCCCGCCGGGAGGACGATGACAACAGGCTGCTGATTCGGGCCGTGGATCAAAATAGAAGGAGCGCCGCCCTGGCTTGTTTCGGCCGATTATTTCGGCGGACAGGGCTCCGGCTTAGGCACGTCAGCCTAAGTCATTGAGGCGGTTGGTGGAGCTGAGGGGGATCGAACCCCTGACCTCCTCATTGCGAACGAGGCGCTCTCCCAGCTGAGCTACAGCCCCCCAACAACCGTCTCCAGGCCCTGCAAATAGGGCCTGAGGATGGCGCGGATAAAGGGTGATGGCTCCCCTGTCAAGCAAGGCTGCCTATGTTAGCGTTTCGCCTCGTTTCCATGGAGTTTTGCCCGTGCCAGTCAGCAGCAAGAAGGTCGTCCAGTCCGAGTCCGCGCCCAAGGCGCTCGGGCCTTATTCGCAGGCCATCGTGGCCAACGGCCTGGTCTTCTGCGCCGGCCAGATCCCGCTCGATCCCAAGACCGGCGACCTGGTGGCAGGCGGCATCGCCGAGCAGACGCACCAGGTGCTGAAGAACCTGCGCGCCGTCCTGAAGGCCGCCGGCAGCGACCTCGATCGCGCGGTCAAGACCACGGTGTTCCTGAAGAGCATGGACAGCTTCGTCGCCATGAACGAGGTCTACGGGCGCCCCGAGTATTTCGGCGCCCACACGCCTGCCCGCTCGACCGTCGAGGTGGCGCGCCTGCCGCGCGACGTGCTGGTCGAGATCGAAGTCGTGGCGCTGGCCTAGAGGACGGTCGTGAGTTTCCTCGTCTGGCTGATCGGTCTCGGCTCGCTGGTGGTGTTCGGCATCATCGCCGTGCACTTGCTGGTGGCGCTGGTGCTGATCATCCCGACCTGGCGCATCTGCACGCGCGCCGGCTTCTCCGGCGCCCTGTCGCTGTTCCACCTCGTGCCGCTGATCGGCTTGTTCATCGTCATGGCCATACTCGCCTTCAGCGACTGGCCGGCCGGCGAAGCGAGACCGCGGAGGCCGTGATGGGCTTCGATTTCGCGGCCCTCCTGGGGCTGTTTGGCCTCAGCGGCGTGTTCGCCCTGATCGGGCTTGTGCTGGCGGCCTGGATGGCCTGGCGCATCGTCGAGAAGGCCGGCCTGCCGGGCTGGTTGGGGCTGGGCTCCATCCTGCTCACGCTGACGGCGGTCGGCACCATCGTGCCGCTGATCCTGCTCTGGATCTTTGCCTTCATGCGCTGGCCACGCGATGACGAGACGCCGGTTGTTGCCCTGCCGGGACAGCCACCGGCGCCGCCGGCACGACCGGGGATGTTGCCGCCGCCAACGCAGGCACTGGGCGATCGCCGGCCGTGGCGGTTGAATGGCCTCCTGCCAACCGGTGGCACCGTAGCGATCGCGGTCGACGGGACCGTCCCGGCCTACCTGCTCACCGGCGCCGCGGCGGCCCAGGCCAACGAGCTTTCCGTGCCCGATCCCTCGGTCGGGCAGCCGCATGCCCGCCTGCTGGTGGCCGGCGGCCGCCTGGGGCTGGAGGACCTCGGCACGCCCGGCGGTACCCTGATCGACGGGGCTCGGTTGCTGCCCGAGCACGGCCCGCGCGACATAAGCGCCGCCCGGACGGTCCGCCTGGGCAGCGTCGAACTGGCCCTCTCGAGGTCCTGAAATTGCCTTGTGATCGACAATCCCTGCCGAGTAGGTTGCCGGGCCGGCGGCCTGCCGGCGTCAGAGCTGCGGAGAAGCGATGATCTCGCTGGCGCGTCTAATCGACGAAATCCTCAATCTCTATTCGTGGATCATCATCATCAGCGCGATCCTGAGCTGGCTGGTGGCGTTCGGCGTCATCAACGTGCGCAATCAGTTCGTCCGCGTCGTAGTCGACTTCCTCTACCGAGTCACAGAGCCGGCGCTGCGGCCGATCCGCCGCTTCCTGCCCAGCCTCGGCGGCATCGACATCTCGCCAGTCGTGGTGCTTCTGCTGATCATCTTCGTGCGGCATCTCCTTCGGGAATACATCCCCGGATTCTAGGGTCATGTCCGGCGACCCGGCGTTCCTGCGCCGCACCGGCTCCGGCGTGACCATCGAGCTGCGCGCCCAGCCGCGCGCCCGCCGCACCGCGCTCGACTGCAGCGGCGGCGGGCTCAAGGCCTCGGTGACCGCGCCGGCGGAAGACGGCAAGGCCAACGGCGCGGTGATCGAGCTTCTGGCGGCGACCTGGCGGTTGCCCAAATCGGTCTTCGCCGTCACCCGGGGAACAACGGCGCGGGACAAGGTGTTGAGTATTTCCGGTGAGCCCGCGCTGCTCGCCGAACGGATCGGTGACTGGGTTAGAAACGCAGCGGGGAGAGATGGCTGAAGCGAAACTGATCGACGGCAAGGCTTACGCCGCGGGCCTGCGCAAGCGCATCGCCGCCGGCGTGCAGGCGTTGATCGCGGAGGGTGGCCCCAAGCCGGGGCTGGCGACGGTGCTGATCGGCGAGGATCCAGCGAGCCAGGTCTATGTGCGCAGCAAGGGCAAGCTTGCAGCCGAGCTCGGCATGGCGAGCTTCGACCATCGCCTGCCCGAGACCACGACCGAGGACGAGCTCCTCGAGCTGATCGGGCGGCTCAATGCCGACAAGAGCGTGCACGGCATCCTGGTGCAGCTGCCCTTGCCCAAGCACATCGACACCGGCGATGTGCTGCTGGCCATCGATCCCGCCAAGGACGTCGACGGCTTCCACCCGTTGAATGTCGGGCGGCTGGGCACGGTCGAGTCGGGCGCGCCGCTCGACTTCCCGGTGCCCTGCACGCCGCTCGGCGTGATGATGCTCCTGCAGGATGCGCTGAGCTCGCTCACCGGCCGTCATGCCGTGGTGATCGGCCGCTCCACCCTGGTCGGCCGTCCGGTGGCGCGGCTGCTGCTGCGCGCCGATTGCACCGTTACCATCACCCATTCGCGCACCCGCGACCTGCCGTCGCTCGTGCGCCAGGCCGACATCGTGGTGGCGGCGATCGGAAAGCCCGAATTCGTGCGCGGCAACTGGATCAAGCCCGGCGCGGCCGTGATCGATGTCGGCATCAACCGCGTGCCGGCCGACGACGGCAAGACCAAGCTGGTGGGCGACGTCGCCTTCGCCGAGGCGCTGACGGTCGCCGGCCACATCACGCCGGTGCCCGGCGGCGTCGGCCCGATGACCGTGGCGTGCCTGATGTACAACACGCTGCAGGAAGCGCGGAAGTCTGCCGGGCTGCCGTTCGTGGCGATCTAGCCTTCCGTCGGATCAGTTCTTCAGCATTCCCGCCACCAGCGCCGCCACGTTGTGGCGCATCATCGCCTCGTAGGTCGGCGCGGGGCCGTTCGGTCCCGACAGCGCATCGCTGTAGAGACGCGGGCCGACCACGGCGCCCGACTCGCGGGCGATCTGGTCGATCAGGCCGGGATTGCTCATGTTCTCGACGAACAGCGCCTTGATCTTCTGCTCGCGCACCTGGCGGATCAGCGCCGCCACGTCCTTGGCCGACGGCTCGGTGTCGGTGGTGAAGCCGCGCGGCGCAAAGAACTGCACGCCGTAGGCCGCGGCGAAGTAGCGGAACGAATCGTGCGCGGTGATGGCGCGGCGTTGCGCGGCCGGCACCTTGGCGATCTCCGCCTTCACCCATTTATCGAGCTCGGCCAGCCGCTTGTCGTAGCTCTGGCCGCGCTCGCGGAAGAAGGCGGCGTTGGCGCCGTCGGCGGCGCTGAGGCCCTCCACGATGTTCATCACGTACTGCCGCGCGCGGCCGACATCCTGCCAGCAATGCGGATCGGGCCCTTGAAGATGCGCGTGGCCGTGGCCCGGCGCCGGTGCCCCTTCCAGAACAGCGACGCCGTCGGTCGCCACGATCGCCTGGCCCTTGAAGGGCGCCGCCTTGGCAAGGCGATCGATCCAGCCCTCATAGCCCAGCCCGTTGCTCACCAGCACCTGCGCCGCGGCGAGGGTGCGCGCATCGGTGGGGCGCGGCTGGTAGGTGTGGACATCGATGTCGGCGCCGACCACGACGGCAAGCGCGATGCGATCACCGCCGACCTCGCCCACCAGGTCGCCCAGGATAGAGAAGGTTGCCGCGACCTTGGTCCTGGCCTGGGCAAAAGCAGGGAAGGCGACGATCGGCAGGGTCGCAAGCAGATGGCGCCGGAGCATTGGGCTCGAAGTGTTATACTATAACGGGAAGTCGAGCCAGTGCGGCGAATGGCCCGTCGCCTGGAAGAAGCGCTGCAGGTCGGCGGGCGCCAGCGCCGTCGTCATGGTGTTGACCAGCGGATGGGCATTGACCGGCCCACCGTCGGCGAGGCCGCGGTCGAGGACCAGGCGCACGGCGCGGCTCTCGTCGTTCACCAGGGCGAGCGGCGTCACCGAGCCCGGCTCGACACCCAGTGTGCGTTTCAGCCGCTCGGCGCTGCCGAAGGAGAGGCGGCCTGCGCCCAGAACGTCGCCCAGGCGCTTCAGATCGATGGCGCGATCCTCCAGCGCTACCACCAGCCACATCTCCTCCTTCTTGTTGCGCAGGAAGAGGTTCTTGATGTGATGGCCGGGCAGGTCGCCGCGCAGCGCCTTGGCTTCCTCGACCGTGAACACCGGCGAATGGTCGACCGTGCGGTGGGCGATGCCCAGCTGGTCGAGGCGGGCGAAGAGTTGTTGCGGGTCGAGCATCGGGCTACATCGATTTGATGAAAGGCATCGTTCTGTCAGGCGGCAGCGGCACGCGGCTTTACCCGATGACCCGGGCGGCGAACAAGCAGCTCCTGCCGGTCTACAACAAGCCCATGGTCTACTACCCGCTGACCACGCTGATGCTGGCGGGCTGCCGCGAGATCCTGCTGGTGGTCAATCCGCAGGACGAGCCGGCCTATCGCCACCTGTTCGGCGATGGCCGCCAGTGGGGCATCGAGATCGATTATGCCGTGCAGCCCAAGCCCGGCGGCATTGCCGAGGTCTTCCTGGTCGGCCGTAAATTCGTCGGGACGGACCGCGTTGGCCTGATCCTGGGCGACAACCTGTTCTACGGCGATTCGCTGCCGGCGGTGGCCGAGCGCGGGGCCACGAGCGAGGGCGCCGTCGTCTACGCTTACTGGGTGAGCGATCCGCAGGCCTACGGCGTCGTGGAATTCGATGCCCACGATCGGCCGGTGAGCATCGTCGAGAAGCCGAAGGAGCCGCGCTCGAACTGGGCGGTGACCGGCCTCTATTTCTACGACGCCGACGTTTGCGACGTCGCCGCGCAGATACCGCGCTCGGCGCGCGGCGAGCTCGAGATCTCCGACGTCAACGCGCATTACCTGAAGCAGGGTCGGCTCACGGTCGAGAAGCTCGGCCGCGGCTATGCGTGGCTCGACACCGGCTCGCCGTCGAGCCTCCTGCGCGCCGCCCAGTTCGTCGAGACGGTCGAGGATCGCCAGGGCCTGCAGATCGGCTGTCCCGAGGAAGTCGCCTGGCGCAAGGGCTATATCGACAATGCCGGCATGGAGCGGCTGATCGAGCCCGTCCGCAACAGCGAATATGGCAAATATCTCCAGCGATTGCTGGCCCGGGGGTAGGGCGGGGCGGACTTGCATTAGGGGCCGAAAACCCGTATCAACGCCGCCTTCCGGCATCCTACCCGGCCGGACATGGAGCGCGGGCGTAGCTCAGGGGTAGAGCACGACCTTGCCAAGGTCGGGGTCGAGGGTTCGAATCCCTTCGCCCGCTCCAACTTTCCTCATCCCACTTGATAGCGGCCCTCTCTGCGGCTGGGGCCGAGTGCACGGTGCCGTGTGCCTGACGAACGTTCAATTCGCTTCGACGATCAGGTGATCGTCGTCACCGGTGCCGGCCGTGGGCTGGGCGCGGCCTATGCGAGGCTGATCGCGGGCCGAGGCGGCTCCGTTGTCGTGCACGATGCCGGCGTGAGCGCCGACGGTGGCGGCTTCGATCCGTCCGTTGCCGACGCCGTCGTTGCGGAGATCACGGCGGCGGGCGGTCGGGCGGCGGCCTGTTACGAGAACCTCGAGGATCGCGCGGCGTGCGAGCGCGTGATTGCCTTCGCCGTCGACCGCTTCGGCCGGCTGGATGCGTTGATCAGCAACGCGGGCCTGGTGGTCTTCGCCACCATCGAGGAGACGGATTTGGCGTTGTGGCGCCGCATGATGGCGATCGGCGTCGATGCGCCGTTCCATCTCGCGCGCGCCGCGATCCCGCACATGCGCCGGCGCGGTTATGGACGCATCGTGCTGACGACGTCGGGTCGTGCGATGCGCGTCGAGGATTGCGTGCCGAATCTTGTCGCCTATTCGACCTCCAAGATGGCACAGGTCGGATTGATGGTCGGCCTGGCGTCGGAGCTGCAAGGCAGCGGCATCGAGGTCAATGCGGTGTCGCCGGTGGCCGCGACGCGCGTCCTGCGCCGCAGCGCGCCTGAGCTGAAGGCCGAGCTGGTGGCGCCCGCAGTGGCTTTCCTGGCTTCGTCAGCCTGCGGCTCGTCCGGCACCGTGTTGAGTGCTGCCGGCGGCCGCTTCTCCGTTGGCGGTTGGGAACGCGGCAGTGGATTCGACCTTGGTCCTGGGCCGGCGTCGCCTGAACAGTTTGCGGACCACTGGCGAAAGCTTGTCGAGGTGTAGATGCCGACCGCCCTCATGATCGTCGACGTCCAGCAGGGCATGTTTGCCGTCAAGCCGCCGATCCACCGCGGCGACGAGATCGTCGCGCGCATTGCCCGCCTGCTCGAGCGGGCACGGCAGCAAGGCGTGCCGGTCGTCCACATCCAGCACGACGGCGGTGATGGCCACCTCCTGGGCAAGGGATCGCCCGGATGGCCGCAACATCCGCTGGTCGCGCCCGTCGCCGGCGAGCTGGTCGTCGAGAAGCGCAACAGCAGCGCCTTCCACGCCACCGACCTCGATCGCCAACTGCGCGACCGGAAGATCGACCGGCTGGTGATCGCCGGCATGCAGACCGAGATGTGCGTGGACTCGGCCTGCCGGGCCGCCGCGGCGCTCGACTATCGGGTGACCCTGGTGAGCGACGGGCACACGATATGGGACACGCCTGGGCTCGCGGCCGATCTCATCATCGCCCACCACAATCGCCTTCTCAGCCACGGGTTCGTCGATCTGGCCGAGGCCGAGCGAGTGCAGTTCTAGGTCTGCCTTCGATCTTGGTCGGGATGGTGGAACAGCAGCACCACCAGCACCGATGACAAGGCAAGGCCCGCCATCAGCAGGAAGCCGTCGGTGAAGGAACCGCGGATGTCGAGCACCCATCCGGTGACGGCAGGCGCCAGGAAGCCTGCGATGGCGAAGGCAAAGTCCATGATGCCAAGTGCCGTCGCCGCGCGTTCGGGCACGATGTCGACATTCACCGCATAGTAGGCGGCGTTGGCGCCCATCGAGGCCGCCACGGCCACGGTGATGCCGACGATGGCCACAGTAAGATTGTCGGTCATGGCGACGGGAACGACGGCGATCGCCGCGACGAACTGCGTCCCCGCAATCAGATACGAGCGCGCGATGCGCAGCTGGCCGGTGCTGGCGAGCAAGCGGTCCGACCAGATGCCGAACAGCCACAGCAGGAAGGCGGCGGCCAGCCACGGCAGCACGGTGAACAGGCCGACTGCGGCGAGCTTGAGCCCATACTTGTGCCCCAGATAGCTCGGCAGCCAGGTCATGAAGAAGAACAGGAAGTAGCCGAACACGAAGAATGCCCAGGTGTTGGCGAGCAGCGTACGGTTGGCCAGCAGTGCGCCGATCACGTCCACCCCGGGCCAGGACTTCTGGACCGTGTGCGGGATCGTCGCCGCTTCGTGGCTGGTCCGGACATGGTCGAGCTCGGCCGGGTTGACGAACCGGGACTCGGCCGGGTCGTCGCGGAACAGGAAATACCACAGCGGCACCCAAGCGGCGGAGAGCACGAACAGCGCGGCGAAGGTCATCCGCCAATCGAGCCAGGCCAGCAGTTGGGTGACGATCGGTCCGCCGATCGCGAGCGCCAAGGGCACGGCCAGCAGGGCGTTGCCGAGCGCCGTCGCTCTTTCCTGCGGTGACAGCCAGTGGGTGACCGCGCCCGTCAGGGCGGGGAAGTTGGGACCCTCCGACACCCCCAGCAGAACGCGCGCCGCGTAGAGCATGGCAACGCCCGTCGCCAGCGCCATCATGCCGATCGACAGGCTCCACAGGACTGCCGCGACCGTGAGCACCAGCCGCGCGCCCCAACGGTCGACGGCGAATCCGCCCAGGAGGGTGGTGATCGCGTACCCCACGCCGAAGGCGCCCAAGATGACGCCCGATTCCGCCGGCGAGAAATGTAGGTCCCGCTGGATCAGCGGGATGGCATAGGAGATCGCCGCGCGGTCGATGTAATTGACGACGGTGATGGCGAACAGAAGGAAGACGATGAACCAGCGGAAGCGCGTTGGAGACATCTACACGCACACCTCACCCTGAGGAGCACCGCGTAGCGGTGCGTCTCGAAGGGTGGGCCCCGGTCTTGGTGTTGCCCACCCACGCGCGGTAAACCGCGCGCATTCGAGACGCGCCCTGCGGGCGCTCCTCAGGGTGAGGTAGTGGTGTTGGTCGTCCTGCTTCTGCGTCATCGATCGGCGAGCGCGAGCTTCGCGCCCAGCGCGGCAAAGGCGCCGGCGAAGGCGCGACGCATCCAGGTGAGCACCGCCGGCCGCGAGATCACGTGCCGGCGCACCGCCGCGGCGAACAGGCCGTAGCCCACGAACACCACGAAGGTCATCAGCATGAACACGCCCGAGAGCTCGGACATGCGCAGCACCGGCTGGGCCTCCTCGGTGCTGACGAACTGCGGCAGGAAGGCGAAGAAGAAGATCGAGAGCTTGGGGTTCAGGATGTTGATCAGGATGGCGTGCACGATCACCTGCATTGCCGACTTCTGATCGACCGTCTCCTCGACCTTCAGCGCGCCGTGCTCCCGCAGCGTCATCCACGCCATGTAGAGCAGGTAGGCGACGCCGAGATACTTCATGGTCTGGAAGGCGATGGCGCTGGTGTGCAGCAGCGCGGCCAACCCCATGATGGCCGCCGCCATATGCGGCACGATGCCGAGCGTGCAGCCGAACGCCGCGACCACGCTGGCCCGGGCGCCGCGCGAGAGGCCGGTGGCGATGGCGTAGAGCACGCCGATCCCCGGCGAGACCACGATGATCAGCGTCGTGACCAGGAAGTCGATGCTCATCATGCCGCCTCCAACAACAGAACACTGCCCTGGCCGCCGTCGGCGCAGATGCTGACGATGGCGCGCTGCCCCCGAGGCATGGCGGCGAGCTCCTTCACCGCCTGGCTGATGATACGCGCGCCGGTGGCGCCGAATGGATGGCCGATCGCCGTGCTGCCGCCGTTCGGGTTCATGCGCTCCTTGGGGAATGGCCCGAAGTCGCGCGGCACATGAGCCTTGTCGCGCAGGAATACGGGGTCCTGCAGCGCCTTGAGATGGAACGCCACCTGGGCTGCAAACGCCTCATGGATCTCCCAGAGATGGATGTCGCCATAGGTGAGGTTGTTGCGCGCCAGCAGGCGCGGGATGGCGAAGGCCGGCGCCATCAAGAGCCCCTCGACGCGGAAGTCGACCGAGCCGATCTCCCAGTCGACCAGCTTCACCCGCGGCGTCGTCGACGGCAGCCGCTGCAGGCCCTTGGACGAGGCCACCCAGATCGCGGCGGCGCCGTCGGTCAGCGGCGAGGAGTTGCCCGCCGTCAGCGTGCCCTTGCCGCTGGTGCGATCGAACGAAGGCGGCAGCTTGGCGAGCTTCTCCAGCGACGTGTCCTTGCGCGGGATGGTGTCGCGCTGGACGCCTGCCATCGGGATCACGAGGTCGTCGAAGAAGCCCTTGTCCCAGCCGGCCACCGCGCCCCGGTGGCTTTCGAGGGCGATCTCGTCCTGCTCCTGGCGGCCAATCTGCCATTCCTTGGCGGTGATCTCAGTATGCTCGCCCATGCTGAGGCCCGTGGTGCGATTGGCGATCGCCGGGATGAACAGCCGGATGTCCTTCAGCTGGACGTGCGTGACGTGGTCGATCTTCTGGCCGAGCGAGCGCGTCTGCTGAAACTTGCGCAGCCAGTCGCTGAGTTTCTGCCCCAGCCCGATCTGCACGCGGCTGAGGCTGTCGACGCCGCCCACCAGGGCAAGGTTGTAGGCCTCGCCGTCGATCATGCCGGCCGCCTCGATGGCGCCCATCATGCTGGTCGAGCAGGCCATCACCGTGGAATAGGCGGGCACCGTGGCGTCGATGCCAGCATCCATCAGCACCTCGCGGGCGATGTTGCTGAAGGTGAGCGAAGGCACCACGACACCCCACACCGCGAAGTCGGGCTTGCCGCCTTTCAGCAAGTCGACCATGTGGCGCGCCACCGGCGCCGAGAGCTCGATGGCATCGAAGGCGGCGAGCGGTCCATCGACCTTGGCGAACGGCGTGCGCACGCCAGCCGCCAGCCAGATGTCGACAGGTCGTGGCATTGCCGATTTCCTCCCCGAGCGTTGGGCGAGCTTAGCCTATTGTCGCCGCTTTGCGGGATCGACACGCCTGGCTCCGGGACCGGGCAGAATCTCGATGTCGCGCATGCCGAGCCGCTCGACGCCGCGATCGCTCGTCATGACGATGGTGACGGGTTGGCGGGACTTGCGATCGAGCACGCGGGCCACCGGCCCGTCCGGCGGCGGCGTCCACCGTTCGCTCCATTGCGAGAGGGCGAGCAGGGCCGGGAAGAGATCGCGACCCTTGTCGGTCAGGCGGTATTCCGCGCGCGCCCGTTGATCGGGCTCGCGGTATTCGCGCCGCTCGAGGATGCCGGCCTCGGTCAGGGTCTTCAGCCGCGCGCTCAGCACGCCGCGGCCGCATGCCAGCGCCCGCGCGAAGTCGTCGAAGCGGCTAAGACCGTAAAAGGCCTCGCGCAACACGAGCAGGGTCCATTTCTCGCCCAGCACGTCGAGCGCGCGGCGGATCGAGCAGTGCTCGAGGTCATAAAGGAAGCGCGGATGATCCATTGAAGAAGTCTATCTGAGTTTGACTCCGATACCCAGCATGATGGATGCTAAGTACGGATGTAGAATCTAGAATAGCGAGCAAAACATGAAAGCAGCCAACAAGCAGCTCCTGCAGCAGGTCTATGCCGAGATCTCCAGGGGCAACGTCCAACCGTTGCTCGACAGCCTGGCGGACGACGTCGAATGGACCATCATCGGCAGCACGGCGCTGTCGGGCACATCGCGCGGCAAGCAGGAAGTGATCGACAAGCTCCTGAAGCCCTTGCGAGCGCGCTTGGCGGACGGTCCGGTCGTCTTCGAGCCCGAGCGGTTCATCGCCGAGGGAGAGTATGTCGTGATGCAGGCGCAAGGCCGCGCCACCGCGCGGAGCGGCAAGCCCTACAACAACACCTATTGCATCGTCTGTCGCATCGTCGACGGCAAGGTGAAGCAGATGATCGACTACGTCGACACCGAGCTGATCACCTCGGCGCTTGGCGCCTAAGGATCACGCCGCCTGCTCGAGCGTCGAGGCGACGTCGCGCGTCGTCACGCGGCGCAGGTCGCGCACCTTGGTGGTGTCGAACGGCCGGGCGCGATGCATGGTGCAGCGGTTGTCCCAGATCACCAGGTCGCCCTGTCGCCAGCTGTGGCTGTGCACGAACCGCCGTTGCGTCGCATGCTCGATCAGATCCATCAGCAGCAGCCGGCCGTCGGCCACCGGCATGCCGATGATGTGCGAGGCGTGGCTTGCGACGTAGAGGGTCTTGCGATGCGAGCCGGGATGGGTGCGCACCACGCGCTGCGGCACCGGTGGCAGGTTCTTGAGCTCTTCCTCGGTGTACTTCGTGACCGCGAGCTGGCCGCGCGAATGCCAGATCGAATGCTCCGCGACCAGCGGCTCGATCCGGTCCCTCGTGTCTTGCGGCAGCGCGTCGTAGGCCGCACGCAGGTCGGCGAACTCGGTCTCGCCGCCTCCGTCTGGCACGACATGGGCATAGAGGAGGCTGAGCGCGCCCGGCACGGCGCGAAACGAGGCGTCTGTGTGCCACAGCCGGTTGGCCAGCCAGTCGAGGCGGCGCTTGCTGTCCGGCGCGAGCACGTTGGAATCGCCGTCGAGGTTGGAGATGTCGGCAATCTCGGTGGAGGCCAGCCGATGCTTGATAGTGGTGTGGCGCGCCCGCTGGGCCGAGGAATGGATCGGTCCGAAATGACGCGAGAAATCGATCTGCTGTTCGTCGGTCAGTTTCTGGTCGTGGAAGACCACGACCGCATACCGGTTGATCGCCGCCTCGATCGCGTCGCGGTCGGCGGCCTTGAGCGGCTGGGCAAGGTCGAGACCGTAAATCTCGGCCACGAAGTCGGGCGTCACCGGCTTGACGGTGATGCTCATGACCGTCTCCTGCGGCTATAGTGTTTCTTTGCCCAGCCATCATCTCCCAGGAAACGCCATGCCGCAAACCCGCAAACTCGCCCTGCTCGACGACTATCAGAAGGTCGCGCTGAAGATGGCCGACTGGGACCGCCTCAGGAAACGCGGCGTGGAGATCACGGTGTTCCATGAGCCGTTCACGTCGGTCGATGACGCGGCGAAGAAGCTAGCGCCGTTCGACATGCTGGGCCTGCTGCGCGAGCGCACTGCCTTCCCGCGGGCGCTGATCGAGAAGCTCCCCAACCTCAAGTTCATGGTGCTGACTGGCGCCCGCGCCTCGAGCCTGGACGACAAAGCCGCGACCGACCGCGGCATTCCCATCAGCAACACGCCGGGCGGCGGCTCCAACGCCTCGACCGCCGAGCTCACCTGGGCACTGCTGATGATGTGCGCCCGCGATCTCGCCAAGGCCGAGCGCCTGATGCGCTCCGGCGGCTGGCATGACGGCATCGAGCAGATGGTCGTGCTCGAGGGCAAGCGGCTGGGCGTGATCGGGCTGGGTCGTCTGGGCAGCCGCGTCGCTGGTTATGCCAAGGCCTTCGGCATGGACGTCGTGGCCTGGAGCCAGAATCTCACGGCGGAAGCAGCGGCCAAGGGTGGGGCCAAGCTCGTCACCAAGGACGAGCTGCTCGCGACCTCGGACTTCGTCAGCATCCATCTCGTGCTGTCGGACCGCAGCCGCGGGCTCTTGGGCGCCGCCGACCTCGCCAAGATGAAGAAGAGCGCCATCCTGGTGAACACGTCGCGCGGGCCGATCGTCGATGAGGCGGCGCTGCTGGCTGCGCTCAAGAACCGCACCATCGCCCATGCCGGCCTCGACGTGTACGACAAGGAGCCGGTGGCGCCCGGCCATCCCTTCACCAAGCTCGAGAATGTCACCCTGATCCCGCACCTGGGCTACGTCGTTGAGGACAGTTACCGGCACTTCTATGCCGGCACCATCGAGGACATCGAGGCCTGGCTGGACGGCAAGCCGATCAATGTCATCAATCCGGAGGCGCTGAAGAAGGCGGCGTAACGCAAAACCGTCATCCCGAGCGAAGTCGAGGGACCTTCTCTCGTAGGCGGTGCAACGAAAAGGTCCCTCCACTGCGCTTCGCTTCGCTCGGCTCCGGTCGGGATGACGGAAAAATGTCGATTCCGCCCAGCCCCGGACGTCGATGAGATGACGGGGCAGTGTGCCGCCGTCATCACCGAGAGGAGATCGACATGGCTCAATACATTTTGTTGCTGCACCAGGTCCCGACCTACAACGCCGACCTGCCGCGCGAAAAGATGCTGGAAATGACCAAGCGCTACATGGCCTGGGCCGATAGCCTGCGCCAGAAAGGCCGCATGGTCGGCGGCGAGAAGCTGGCCGCGGGCGGCGTGCGCCACATCCGGGTCAAGGACGGCAAGCCGGTCGTGAGCGATGGCCCCTATGCCGAGGCCAAGGAAGTGCTGGGCGGCTACTTCGTGATCGAGGCCAAGGACGCGAAGGAGGCCGAGGCCATCGCCCTGGAATGCCCGCATCTCGTGCTCGCGCCCACCAACTGGGTCGAGGTCCGGCCGATCGACGACATGAGCCAGGCCCGTGCGGCCGCGAGCTAGAGCATGTCGGTCCAGCGGCTCGTCGGTTCGCTCGCCCGCGATTCGACGAGCCGCCTGGTCGCCGCCCTGGCGCGGCGGCTGGGCGCGGGCCGCATCGCCATCGCCGAGGACGCCGTCCAGCATGCGCTCCTGCAGGCGCTGTCGTCGTGGCCGTTCAGGGGTGTCCCCGACAACCCCGTAGCCTGGCTCTCCACGGTGGCGAGGAACCGCGCGCTCGACCTGCTGCGTCACGAGGCGCGCAACGTCTCGCTTTCGGATGATCCGCTGCCGGTCGAGCCGCACGAAGCGGCGAGCGATGGCCACTTCGACCGCGAGCTCAACGACGACGAATTGGCGCTGCTGTTCGCCGTCTGTCATCCGGCGCTGTCGCCGGAGATGCGCGTGACCTTTGCCCTCAAGACCGTGTGCGGCCTCACCGTGCCGCAGATCGCGACGGGCCTCTTGAGCGAACCGACGGCCATCGCCCAGCGATTGGTGCGCGCGCGCAAGCAGCTGGAGGCCGCCGGCGTCGCCATCGAGGCACCACCGCCCGACGCGCTACCAGAACGCGCCGAATCGGTGCGCACCGCGCTCTACCTGATGTTCAACGAAGGCTACTCGGCCTCATCGGGCGAGGCGCTGGTGCAGCCTGAGTTCTGCGTCGAAGCCGTGCGGCTTGCCCGAGCCCTGGCGCAGCATCCGGTGACCGCGGGCCCCGCCAGCGATGCGCTGGCCGCGCTGCTGACCTTGACCGCGGCGCGACTGCCGACGCGCGTCGGGCCCGACGGCGTGGCCCAGCTGCTTGCGGACCAGCCGCGCGCGCAATGGGACGGCGGCCTGATCGCGCTCGGCCTTGCCCATCTCGAGCGATCGGCGCGCGGCGAGGAGCTGACGGTCTGGCACCTGCGCGCCGAGATCGCCTCGTTGCACGTCGCGGCGCCCAGCAGCGACGCGACTGACTGGCGGCGCATTGTCGACATCTACGAGGAGCTGCGTGTCCTCGATCCGTCGCCCGTCGTCGAGCTGGCGCGCGCTGTCGCCATTGCCGGCGCCGACGGCCCGTCGGCCGGGCTCGCGGCCTTGCCGAAAGCAGACGACAATCCCTACGCCCACGCCGCGCGGGCCGAGTTCCTGAAGCAGCTCGGCCGCGACGCCGAGGCGAAGGCTCATTTCGAGAAGGCGATGGCGTTCGCCCGCACCGAACCGGAGCGAAGGCTGATGGAGCGGAGGCTCAGGTCCTGAAGCGAAGCAGCAGGTGGTTCACGCCGTTCAGCTTCACGTAGAGATCCTCGAACTGCGCGTAAAAATCTTCCCATTGCGGTAGGCCGCCTTGCGCTCCGAGCGCGGTGTAGATCTCGGCGACGGTCTTGCGGCCGTCAATCTGCGCCACGATTCGGTTGGAAAGCGGCGGCAGCTGGGCGCGCCAGGGGAAGCCGTCGAGGTTGGCGATCAGCGGCGTGCCGGGCTGCAGGCCGGCGGCAAGCTTTTGCGCATCCATCTCGCGCAGCACCGGAATCGCCGAGGTGTCTTCGGGACGCGCCACCGTGTCGAAGCCAGCGCGCGTGGCATAGAACACATGGGTGCGCAGGTTGCCCGCCAGGCGCTCGGCGAAGGCCGCGCGCTCGACGAGCGGCAATGAGCTCGCCTGCCGTGCGATGATGGGATCGCTCATGTAGGTCGCGGGCTCGTAGCGCACCGGCTCGAGGAAGGCGACCACGCGCAGGCCCGATTGGTGCGCCATGGCGCCGATCTCGGGCACGGTGAAGGCGCGGTCGCAGCTGTGCAGCAAGAGGTCGTAGAGACCGGCGTCACCGCCGGTCACATGGTCGTTGAGATAGGGGTTGCGGCGGAACAGGTTAGTGGTCGGCAGGAAGCGGATCAGCCGCTTGGTCATGGCGATGCGGTCTTCCAGCGCCATCGACGGCGGCGCCAGCGTGCGCAACAGCTCCTGCAGGGGATAGACGCCGCTGCGGCCGTACTCGCCGTAGAGCATCACCCCCATGCCGCCCTCGGGCGCGAGCACGCTCGCCAAGGCCTGCATGCCGGCGGCGGGGTCGGGCAGATGGTGCAGCACGCCGGTGCAATCGATGTAGTCGAACTGGCCGATCGGCATCGTCGGCAGGTCGAGCAGCGAGCCGGTGAGGAAGTTGATGTTGCGCAGGCCGCGCGCCTTGGCCCGGCCCTCGCAGATCTGGCGCGAGGCGGTCGAGATGTCGAGATAGACGACCTCGCCGGGGCAGCGCCGGTCGGCCAGCTGCTGGGCCAGCATGATGCAGGCATCGCCGGTGCCGCCGCCCGCCACCAGGGCCCGGAACGGCCGCATGAAGTTCAGTCGGCCAGAGAACAGGTAGTGATTGATCTCGAGGATGTGGCTCGGGGTGCCGGTGATCAGGCGGATCGCCTCGTCGCGCGGATCGCGCGGCGGATAGGGCAGCGCCTCGTACTGGGCGCGGACATCATCCATCGGCGAGGAAACGGTCATTCTGGCCTTGTTTAACGGCGGGCGCGGCGCTACCCGAGGGAAAGCAGCGCCTGCAAAGGATTAACAACAAAAAGCCAATCGACGAAAGAGGGGCATGAAAGGCTATTTCGGCATCGGTGTGGAAGGCGTGAGCAAGGCCCTGAACGTGGGCACCTTGTTCCGCACCGCCCATGCCTTCGGCGCCTCCTTCGTGTTCACGCTTCGCGCCCAGTACGACCGCCGCGAGGGGGCTCATACCGACACGTCGGACACGCCGCGCTCGGTGCCGACCTACAACTTCGCCGATCTGGAGTCCTTCCGCCTGCCGCAGGGGTGCCGGCTGGTCGGTGTCGAGATCACCGACCAGGCGATCGAGCTCCCGAGCTTCCGCCACCCGCGGCAAACCGCCTACATCCTGGGCGCCGAGCGCGAGGGCCTCTCGGCCGACGTACAGTCGATCTGCGACTACGTGGTCAAGATTCCGACCCGCTTCTCGGTCAACCTGGGCGTGGCCGGCGCCCTCATCATGTACGACCGCCAGCTCAGCCTCGGCCGCCACGCCCCGCGGCCCGTCGCCGAGGGCGGCCCGACCGAGACCCTGGTGGTGCCGCCGTTCGGCGAGCCGATTTACAAGCGCAAGCAGCGGAACCGGCAAAAAGCACTGTCGAAACAATAAGGTGGCGCCCGTCGGTTGCGCCTGAGGTCGCGCGCGACTATCTCAGCCGCCATCCATGGCCCTCTTGCCCACCGAACCGCTGCAGATCACCGAGCCGGCCCCCCGGCGCGGCCGCAACGACACGCGCCGCAACCTGGTTGGGCTGTCGCGCGAGGCGCTGAAGGCCACCCTCACCGAGGCCGGGCTGGAGCCGTTTCGTGCCCGCCAAGTCTGGCAGTGGATCTATTGGCACGGCGTGCGCGACTTCGGGCGCATGACCAACATCGCCAAGAAGACGCAAGCCCGGCTCGACGAGCTCTTCGTCATCGAGCGGCCCGAGATCGTGACCGAGCAGCGCTCGGTCGACGGCACGCGCAAGTGGCTGCTGCGCTTCCCCGACGGCAACGAGGCCGAGACCGTCAACATCCCCGAGGACGATCGCGGTTCGGTCTGCGTGTCGAGCCAGGTCGGCTGCACGCTGACCTGCAGCTTCTGCCACACCGGCACCCAGCCGCTGGTGCGCAACCTCGCGCCCGACGAGATCGTCGGCCAGTTCATGGTGGCGCGTGACAGCTACGGCGAATGGCCGACGCCGATCGAGACCACGCGCATGCTCTCCAACATCGTCATGATGGGCATGGGCGAGCCGCTCTACAATTTCGACAACGTCGCGACCGCGCTCAGGATCGTGATGGACGAGCAGGGCATCGCGCTCTCGCGCCGGCGCATCACGCTCTCGACCTCGGGTGTCGTGCCGATGATCTCCAAGGTCGGCGACGTGCTTGACGTCAACCTCGCGGTGTCCCTGCACGCCGTGAACGACGAGGTGCGCGACACGCTGGTGCCGATCAACCGCAAATGGCCGATCGCGGAGTTGCTGAAGGCGTGCGCGGCCTATCCCGGCGCCAAGAACTCGCGCCGTATCACCTTTGAGTACGCCATGCTGAAGGGCGTCAACGACAGCGACGCCGACGCGCGCGAGCTGGTGCGCCTCCTGAAGCCCATCCACGCCAAGGTGAACCTGATCCCGTTCAATCCGTGGCCAGGCGCGGCCTACGAGTGCAGCTCCAACAACCGCATGCACCGCTTCGCCGAGATCGTGAACGACGGTGGCCTCTCTGCACCCATCCGCACGCCGCGCGGCCGCGACATCCTCGCCGCCTGCGGCCAGCTCAAGAGCGCGAGCCAGCGCGGGCGGCGGGAGAAGGTGGCTCTCTGATTTTGTCGTCCTTCGCTGCGCTCAGGATGACAGAGAGAACGCTATGACTTTCGACAGGAAGGCGCGCTCCGTGGCAACGACCTTCAGTCTTGCCTGCTCACCCCAGGCCGCCACATTCCCGCTGGCATACTCGGCGTAATACGGCTCATGGAAGTAATGCGGAAAGAGATCGAGCAGGCCGTCCCACTCCGGCAGGTCGCCCTTCTGGATCGAATCGACGATAACGACGAGACCATCCGGCTTCACGACGCGCGCTATCTCGGCAAGTGACTGCTCGCGAATCTGCTTGGGCAATTCGTGCATCAGGAACGACGACACCACGAGATCGAGACTGGTATCGTCGAACGGCAGCTTCTCGGCGGCGCCCTCGATCAGCTTGACGCGCGCCGTCTTGCCGATCAGGCGTCGTGCTTCGGCGAGATAGGGCGCGCTGAGATCGAGGCCGGTGAACCTCATGCCCGGCCAGGCGTCGTGCAGGAAGGCGAGCAGCCGGCCGGTGCCGCAGCCGACATCGAGCCCTCGAAGATCGCGCTGGTTGCGGCCGGCCATCCAGTCGGCGATCGGTTTCAGGGCGCGGCGGCGCATGACGTCGGCAGCGCCGGTGAACAGAACCTCGACCTGGGTGTCGTAGATCGTGGCCGAATGGTCGGAGAGCCAGCCGTCGCTCTGGAAGTGGAAATTCTGGCGATAGTAGTCGGGCAGGCCGTCGCCCTGCTCGCCGGGCGGCAGCTCGTCGCTCTTGCCGTGCCGCCGCGCATCGACATGCGGCAGGTCGCGGAAGTAGAGCACGCTGCGGCGGAGCAATTCGCCGGGATCGATCGAGAGCGGCCGCGGCGCAGGAAAGAGCCCGGCGGCGACGTCGTGCCATTCGCGCTCGAAGAGCTCGCGCATGTCCCGCGTCATCTCCTCGCGCGAGGGCGTCGGGCCGATCGCGAAGTCGGGCTTGGGCATCGGCTTCAAAAGCCGACGGCCCGCGGCATAGTGGCTGGCGTACCAGGCGACGCGCGCGGTCTGGCGCGCGGCATAGGTGAGACGATCTAGGGCAGAAACCATGGTCTGGGTGTCTTCCGGGCCATTATAGCGGCTTTGCGGCAGGCTTGCCCGGCTGTGTTCCACAGCTATATTCGCGCGCCTTCATCGCTTCGAACCGAAAGCCGCCAGAGAGCCGCCAGTCATGAGCATTACTTATACCGGGCCCTACAAGAAGGGCGATATCAAGAAGGTCGTGCTGGCCTATTCCGGCGGCCTCGACACCTCGGTGATCCTGAAGTGGCTGCAGACGACCTACGGCTGCGAGGTCGTGACCTTCACCGCCGATCTCGGCCAGGGCGAGGAGCTTGGCCCGGCGCGCAAGAAGGCCGAGATGGCGGGCGTCAAGGCTCAGCACATCTTCATCGACGATGTGCGCGAGGAGTTCGTGAAGGACTTCGTGTTCCCGATGTTCCGCGCCAACGCCCTCTACGAGGGCCAGTACCTGCTCGGCACCTCGATCGCCCGGCCGCTGATCGCCAAGCGCCAGATCGAGATCGCCCGCGAGGTTGGCGCCGATGCCGTGGCCCATGGTGCGACGGGCAAGGGCAACGACCAGGTGCGCTTCGAGCTCACCTATTATGCGCTGAAGCCCGACATCAAGGTGATCGCACCGTGGCGCGAATGGGAGCTCACCTCGCGCACCAAGCTGCTCGAGTTCGCCGAGAAGCACCAGATCCCGATCGCCAAGGACAAGCGCGGCGAGGCGCCGTTCTCGGTCGACGCCAACCTCCTGCACTCCTCCAGCGAGGGCAAGATCCTGGAGGATCCCTGGGAGGAAGCCGACGAGATGGTCTACCAGCGCACCATCTCGCCCGAGGCCGCGCCCGACAAGGCGACCTACATCACCATCGACTTCGAGAAAGGCGATGCCGTCGCCATCGACGGCGTGAAGATGTCGCCCGCGACCTTGCTCACCAGGCTCAACGAGCTCGGCAAGGCCAATGGCATCGGCCGGCTCGACCTGGTCGAGAACCGCTTCGTCGGCATGAAGAGCCGCGGCATCTACGAGACGCCGGGCGGCACGATCCTCTACGCCGCCCATCGCGGCATCGAATCGATCACGCTCGATCGCGGGGCAGCGCATCTCAAGGACGAGCTGATGCCCAAGTATGCCGAGCTGGTCTATTACGGCTTCTGGTATTCGCCGGAGCGCGAGATGCTGCAGGCGTTGATCGACAAGAGCCAGGAGAACGTGAGCGGCACGGTGCGGCTCAAGCTCTACAAGGGCAACACCACCGTGGTCGGCCGCAAGTCGCCCAAGTCGCTCTACTCGATGAAGACCGTCACCTTCGAGGACGACGCCGGCGCCTACGACCAGCGCGATGCCGAAGGCTTCATCAAGCTCAATGCGCTCAGATTGCGCCTCAGGGCGACCGGCCAGGGTGGCCCGAAGAAGTAGTTGGAGCGCGGACCTCCAGGTCCGCATCATGCTCATGAGCGGACCTGGAGGTCCGCGCTCCGCATGAGCTACTTCGGTCTTCCCTACATCCATGCCGTCTTCGACGTGCTGGCGTGGCTGGCGTCGATGACGGTGTTCTGGCTGACCACCAGGCATCTCATCCCGCCCGAAGCACTGCCGGCCAACCGCGTCGATCACCCCGGCCTCTATGCCATCACCGCCGGCATGGGCGCGCTCACCGGCGCCATGTTCTTCGGCACGGCAAATGCGCTGCTCTCCGGCGTCCATGCGCTGGGGTTCTCCATGGTGGGCGGCATCGCCGGCGCCATCATGGCGGTCGAGGCCTTCAAGCGCTTCACCGGTGTCAGCGGTTCGACCGGCATCGTCTTCGCGGCGCCCTTCGCCGCCACCGTCGCGGTCGGCCGCTGGGGCTGCTTCTTCTCCGGTCTCGCCGACTTCACCTACGGCACGCCGACATCGGTGCCCTGGGCCGTCGATTTCGGCGACGGCATCCCGCGCCATCCCGTGCAGCTCTACGAATCGGTCGCCATGGCCGCCATGTTCGTCCTGCTGATCTGGCGCTTTGCCGAACGCGACCGCTTCTGGCTGGCCAACGGCTTCTATCTCGCGGTCGGCTGGTACGGCCTGCAGCGCTTTGCCTGGGAGTTTTTCAAACCCTATGCAACGCTGATCGGGCCTTTCAACCTGTTCCATTTTGTTTGTTTGGGCCTTGTCCTGTACGCTCTGCTGATGATCCGGCGGGGGGCCAGGGCATGTACGACGGCGTAGCACGCAAGTCCGCACCGTATCTCTTCCTCGGCCAGACGACATCGCTTTGCGAGACCTGTCTCGGCTTGGTGCCAGCCAAGATCGTCGAGGAAGACGGCCGCATCTATTACTCCAAGCGTTGCGTCGAGCACGGCGTGATGAAGACCCTGGTGTCGGACGATCCGGTCTACTGGCGCCGCACGCTCGAGTACCTCAAGCCCGGCGACCGCCCGCTGGCGCCGTTCACCAAAACCGAGCGTGGCTGCCCGTGGGATTGCGGGCTCTGTCCCGACCACGAGCAGCATTCCTGCCTCGCCATCATCGAGATCAACGAAGCCTGCAACCTCAGCTGCCCGGTGTGCTTCGCCGATTCGTCCCCGAAGAAGGACAGCCATCGCCCGCTCAGCGAAGTCGAGTTCATGCTCGACGTGCTGGTAAGGAGCGAAGGCGAGCCCGACCTGATCCAGATCTCCGGTGGCGAGCCCACCATCCATCCGCAGATCCTTGAGATCCTGGCCGCCGCACGCCGCCGCCCCATCAAGCACGTGATGCTGAACACCAACGGCATCCGCATCGCCGAGGACGAGGCGTTCTGCGATGCACTGGCCGAGCTGCGGCCGGGTTTCGAGGTCTATCTGCAATTCGATTCGCTCAACGACGATGCGCTGAAGAACCTGCGCGGTGCGGCGCTCTCCCGCATCCGCCGCCAGGCGCTGGCCAATCTCGAGGCGCGCAACATCTCGACCACCCTGGTCTGCACCGTGAAGCGCGGCGTCAACGACACCGAGATCGGCGCGATCGTGCGTCATGCGCTGAAGTACAAATGTGTGCGCGGCATCAACTTCCAGCCTGTGCAGGACGCCGGCCGCAACGACGGCTTCGATCCCAACACCAACCGCATCGTGCTGTCGGAGATCCGCCGCCGCATCGTGCAGGATTCGGGCGTGTTCGCCGACGGCGACATGATCCCGCTGCCGTGTAATCCGGCTTCGATCTCGATCGGCTACGGCGTACGCGACGGCGAGAAGGTGATCCCGCTCACCTCGCTGGTGCCGCGCGAGGCACTGCTGCCCGCGGTGCCCAACGCCATCTCCTTCGAGAAGTATCCCGAGTTGCGCCAGCGCTTCGTCGATCTGCTGTCGCTCTCGACCGCCGACACCAACACCGCCGAGCGGCTGGGTTCGTTGCTCTGCTGTCTGCCTGACGTGCCGATGCCCGAAGGGTCGGGCTACGAGAACGTCTTTCGCGTCACCATCGTGGAGTTTCTCGACCGCTTCAATTTCTGCCTGGGCAACGTCAAGCGCTCCTGCGTCCATTTCGTGACGCCCGATGGCGCCATCATCCCGTTCGACACCTACAACACCTTCTATCGAGCGGGCGCGGCCGGAAACAAGCGGCTTGCGGAAGCCCGGGCAGGCGAGGCTCGCCGATGAGCGATCCCACTCCCGCGGCGCCGCCGATCCATCCGCCCCCACCGTCGAGCAATCGTGGGCTGGGCTGGTTCTTTGCCATAACCGGGTCGATCGTCCTGATTCTGACGGTGGGCTGCATCGTCGGTGTCTCCGACGGCAGGCCGTTCAGCGAGGACGGCGCTTTGGCGATCATCTGCGGCTCGCCGACGCTGATCCTGGGCGGCGTCTTTCTCTGGCTAGGCTCTCGCCGCCTGAAGCGCTGACGCATGAGCGACCCCAACATCCCGTCCGGACCGCCCGTCCCACCCGCGGCGCCACCTCAAGCCAAGGGCCGTGGACTCGGCTGGTTCTTCGCCATCACCGGCGCAATCATCCTGCTGATCACCGTCGCCATGATATTGACCCTGACCGAGGGCGATTTCCGCGGCGATTCCGGCGCCCTTGCCGTCATCTGCGGCTCGCCGACGCTGATCCTGGGCGGCGTCTTTCTTTGGCTGGGCTCGCGCCGCCTAAAGCGCTAATCAGGACATCTGAGCGTAAGGGTTGGGAACGGAGCAGCGGATGCCTTTCGACAACGCCGACCGGCCGGGGCCGGGACGCGGCACGGGCGAGCGGGCCATCAATCTGCCGCCGGCGGTGTTGTGGCTGATCGGCATCAATGTCGCCGTTCATCTCCTGCGCATGCTGCTGACCGAAGAGGCGGACACCAACCTGATTCTGAGCTTCGGCCTGGTGCCCGCGGCCTATACCGGTGGCAGCCAGGACCTGTTGAGCCAGGTCGCCGCGCCCATCACCTACCAGTTCCTGCACGGCGGCTGGATGCACCTGATCATCAACATGGTGACCCTGGCGGCCTTCGGCGCGCCGGTCGAGCGGCTGCTGGGCGTGCGCCGCTTCATCCTGTTCTATCTTTCGGCCGGTGTCGTCGCCGCCTTCGTTCAGGTCCTGCTGTTTCCCGATTCGACCGATCCGGTGATCGGCGCGTCGGGCGCGATCTCAGGCGTGTTCGGCGCCGTGCTGATGCTGATGCGCTATGTCGGCAGCCTGCCCTCGCTGTTGCCGGTGGCCGGCATCTGGATCGCCCTCAATGTCTTCTTCGGCATCTTCGGTGGCGCGCCGGGTTCGGGCGGCGAGCAGATCGCCTGGGCCGCCCATATCGGCGGGTTCGTCTACGGCCTGCTCGCCATCCGCTTCTTCGCGCCGCGTCAGGAGTAGTGGACCCGGTCCCCCTTCGTCGTTACCTGGCCGCCAACGCCGTGGCGCTGGCGCCGTCCTTCGCCGCGCTGCTGATCCTTTATTGGTCGGGCAATCTCGCCGGACGACCGACGCTCATCGCCATGGCCGGCATCGCCGTCGTCACGATGTGGCTGGTCCAGCGCTATCTGGGCTCGCTGGCCCGCTTCGCCCGTTTCGTCGGCGAGCTGTCCGACGAGCGCGAACCCGTGATGCCGCGCCTCTCCTTCGCACCCGCCACCGAGGAGCTGGCGACCGCGGCGGCGCTGCTGTCCGCCGGCTGGCGCCGCCAGCGCGCCTCGATCGACAATCTCGCGGCCTCCGCCCAGGCGATCGTCGATGGCCTGCCCGATCCGCTGATCGCCGTCGACCGCCAGCGCCGCATCGTGCGCACCAACCGCGCCGCCCGGCAGTTGCTGGGGCCCACCGTCGCCGAGCGCGATCTGTCGACGGCGTTCCGCCAGCCGCAGCTGCTGGCCGCCATCGACGGCCTGCTCGAAACCGCCGACGGCAACTTCACCGGTCCCGACCAGACCGCCGTCGAGTTCGTGCTGCCGGGGCCGCCCGAGCTCGACGTCGTGGCCCATGTGCGTCGCCTGCCGCGCGCCGCGGCCGACGGCTCGCTGGCGCTGGTGGTGCTGCACGACACCACCGCGCTGCGGCGAGCCGAGCGCATGCGCGCCGATTTCGTCGCCAACGCCAGCCATGAGCTCAAGACTCCCATTGCGGGCCTCGCGGGCTTCATCGAGACCTTGCGCGGTCCGGCGCGCGAGGACGCCGCGGCGCGCGAGCGTTTCCTGGGCATCATGGCCGAGCAGGCCGAGCGCATGCGCCGCCTGGTCGACGATCTCCTGATGCTGTCGCGCATCGAGCAGCACGAGCACGCGCGCCCTGACGCGGCCGTCGATCTCACGCGCGTCCTGAAGGGCGTGCTCGACCTGCTGCAGCTCAAGGCCGGCGGCCGCAAGGTGGCGCTCGAGCTCAATGTCGAGGAGGGCCTGCCGCGCGCCGTCGGCGATCATGACGAGCTCACCATCGTGTTCCAGAACCTGGTCGACAACGCGGTGAAGTACGCGCGGCCCAACACCGCCGTGCGCGTGACGGCGCGGCCGCTTGGTGAGGAACGAGTCGCCGTTTCCGTCGCCGACGAGGGCGATGGGATTCCCGCCGCGCACCTGCCTCGCCTCACCGAGCGCTTCTATCGAGTAGATGCTGCTCGCTCGCGCCAGCTCGGCGGCACTGGGCTCGGGCTCGCCATCGTCAAGCACGTCGTCAACCGCCATCGCGGCCGGCTCGACATCCAGAGCACGCCGGGCAAGGGCTCGACGTTCACCGTGGTGCTGCCGGCGGTTTAGGCAGCCGAAAAAGAAGAGGCGAGGTGGGTTTGCGCACATTCCGCGCAAGCTCTCCCATGATTACGTGCGCCCGGCGCAGTTGGAGCCGGGGGCTTGCAATCATGGGCATCGATTTGGCCGAGGCCGTCCTCGTGATGGCGGTGTTCCTTGGGGCGATCGTTCAGGGCTTCTCCGGGTTTGCATTCTCCGCCGTAGCGGGGGCAATTCTCCTGCAGGTGCAGGCGCCGGGGCTTGCGATCCCGCTGCTGATGATCTGCAGCCTTCTGATCCAGGGCTATGTGTTGATGCGCATGCGTGCGGCGATCTCGCTCAGCGCCAGCATCCCGTATCTGGCTGGAGGCGTCGGCGGCGTGGTGCTCGCAGCCGTGCTCTTCGATCGCATCGAACCGCAAGCCTTTCGCCACTACTTCGGTGCCTTCCTGATGCTCTACGCTTTGTCGACGGTGTTGCGGCCGCAGTCGGCGCTGCTCGCCATCAAGGCGCGGCCTGTCAGCCACACCGCAGTAGGCTTCGCCGGCGGCCTGGTCGGCGGTCTGACGGCGATGCCCGGCGCCGTGCTGGCCATCTGGTGCGACGCCCACGCCATGCCCAAGACGGCTCAGCGCGCCGTGGTGCAGCCCTTCATCGCCGCCATGCAGAGCCTGGCCCTGGCGGTGCTGTTCCTGAAGGCACCGACCGCGCCGGTCGCCGTGCTGCATCACCTGCCGCTCGCGCTGCCGGCCCTGTTCGCCGGCGTCACCCTTGGCCTCTTCCTGTTCAACAAGGTGAGCGACCATGGCTTCCGGCGGGCAATCTCCGCTCTGTTGTTCTTCTCCGGCATCGCGCTGGTCGGCGGCTGAGCGCGGACGTCATCGCGGCAATGTGCGTTGCCAAAGGCGCACAGCGCCCTCTTCCTTGGACATGACTGATCTCCACGCGGAGTGGATGCCGTGGGTTTATCTAAGGAGAGACCGATGTCCAGCCGCCGCCAGACCGTCGTCGTCGCTGCCCTGACTGTTGCCCTGATGCCATTCGCCGCCACCGGCCAGAACGATCCGCCGGCCGCCTATCGTCCGGGATTGGGTGACCTCATGACCATGACGGTCCAGCCGCGCCATCTGAAGGTCGGGCTCGCCCTCGAGCAGCGCAATTGGGCCTATGCGGCGTTCGAGGTGCACGAGCTCGAGGAAGCGCTGGAGCGTGTGGCGAAGCTGGTGCCGAAGTGGCGCGATCTCGACGTTGCGGGACTGGTCAAGGGCTCGACCATGGCGCCGATCGAGGCGATGGAGGAGGCGGTCAAGGCCAAGGACGTGCAGCGCTTCACCGACGCCTATGGCCAGCTGACGGCGGCGTGCAACGCCTGCCACCAGAGCGCCAAGCTCGACATGGTCGTTATCCAGGTGCCCAAGGGCAATTCGCCCTTTGCCAACCAGGATTTTCGGCCGGCCCGACCCTAGATGAGTTTGCGCTTGCTGGGCGGGCAGCGAATTCGTAACAGACGCGAAGTCGCCTGCCGCCCGCCATGCCACGCAAATCCACTTCCTCCTCTCGTGCCGGTTGGACGCGCAGCAGCGATTTGCTGGATCTGACCAGCCAGCTCGGCGAGCGACTGCGCGACCTGCGCGTCGCGCGTGGCATCACGCTCAAGGAGGCGAGCGACATCACGGGCGTGCCACGGCCCACCCTGTCGCGCATCGAGCACAACAAGATGGCGCCGACCATCGGCCTGCTGGCCAAGGTCGTTGCCGGCTTCGGCGTGCCCTGGTCGTCGCTTCTGCCAGAGACGGTGATCTCCGATGCGCCGTCAGGTGCGCGCGCATCGTTCTCGTCGGGCCGCACGACGACGGTGCGGCTCGGGCGGCGTGAGGCCAAGGCGCTGCATCCCAACAATCCGCTGTCGCTGCAGCTCGGCTCCTTCGTGCTCTCGACCCGGCACAAGACCGTCGAGGACGGCGGCGGCCTCTTGGGCCATCCCAACACCGAATTCTGCTTCGTGCTGGACGGCACGCTCACCATCCATTTCAAGGGGCGCCGCGCGCGCCGCCTGCGACCGGGCGAAAGCGCCTTGTTCTCAGCCGAGACGCCGCATGCCTACACCTCGCATACCGGCGAGCCTGTCCAGTTCCTGCTCGTCACCATGAAGGCGCCCAAGCCCAGCAAAGGCTGACGCCGTCGTTTGACTTACCGATCCGTACGCCCTAGCGTTGCGATCAACGGCCAAGGGAGCGAAACGCGAATGACACACGTCCCGGTCCTGATCGTCGGCGGCGGCCCGGTGGGCTTGATGGCTTCCTATCTGCTGTCGCGGCTCGGTATCCGCTCGCTTCTCGTCGAGCGCCATCCCGGCACTGCCATCCATCCCAAGGCGCGCGGCATCAATGCCCGCACCATGGAGGTCTTCCGCCAGCAGGGCATCGAGGCCGCGGTGCGCCAGGCCGGTCTGCCGCCCGAGCGCACCGGCTTCATCGTCTGGGCCAAGACGCTGGCCGGCGAGGAGATCGAGCGGCGCGTGCCGTGGGGCCGAAGCGAGCGCAGCACCGACGTTTCGCCCGTCCGCGCCTGCCTTTGCGCCCAGGATTATCTCGAGCCGGTGCTGCGCCGCTCTGCCGAGCAGCAGGCATCGGGCGAGCTGCGCTTCAACACCGAGCTGAAAGGCTTCGTCCAGGAGCCGGCGGGCGTCGTCGCGACGCTCAGCGACGTCACGACCGGAACGGAGGAGAAGGTCACCGCGCAGTACATGATCGCGGCTGACGGGGCGCAAAGCCCGGTACGCAGCGCGCTCGGCGTCGGCATGGTGGGCAAGAAGGACGTCTACGACAGCGTCAACATCCTGATCGAGGCCGACCTGCGCCCGTGGACGCAAGATCGCCCGGCCGCTCTCTACTTCATCGAGAACGACCGGCTGCGCGGCACCTTCCTCACCATCAACGCCGCCGACCGCTGGGGCTTCCTGGTGAATTCGCTGAAGGCACAGGGCTATGCGCCGCAGGATTTCACCCCGCAGCGCTCGGTGGAACTGGTGCGGCTCGCCGCCGGCGTGCCCGACCTGCCGGTGAAGGTCCTGGGTGTGGCGCCGTGGGTTGCCTCGGCCCATGTCGCCGAACAGTATCGCCACGGTCGCATCTTCCTGGCGGGCGATGCCGCACACGAGATGCCGCCGACCGGCGGCTTCGGCATGAATACCGGCGTGCAGGATGTCCACAATCTCTGCTGGAAGCTCGCCCTGGTGCTGCAGGGCCGTGCGGCCGACGCCCTGCTGCAGACCTATCACGACGAGCGCCAGCCTCTCGCCCGCGCCATCACCGAGCAGAGCCTCGCCAACGCGATCTCCATGGGCCGCCTGCAAAAGACCCGCGAGACCGCCGGTGCGCGGCCGGAATACCTCAACGAGCAGGGCATGATCTTCGGCGCGAGCTACGTCTCGACAGCCGTGATCCCCGACGGCAGTCCGCGGCCCGCCGTCGCCAATCCGGTGACCGACTACGCGCCGTCCGCGCGCCCCGGCGGACGCGCGCCGCACGCCTGGCTGAAGCGCCGGGATGGCGAGCCGGTGTCATCGATCGACTTGGTCGGCAATGGCTTCGTCCTGCTGGCGGGTGCCAAGGGTGCGGCATGGGTCGACGGCGCCAAGGCGGTGTCGTCGAGCAACGGCATCGAAGTCACGGCCATCACCGTCGGCAACGGCGCCTTGCAGCCGGCCGATGACGGTTGGCGCAAGACCTATGGCCTTGACGAGCAGGGCGCCGTGCTGGTGCGACCGGACGGGTATGTGGCGTGGCGTAGCGTCGGTGCGGCGACCGATCCAGCGCGCACGCTCGCGCAGGCCATGGCTGCGATCCAGGCCCTCGCGTCATGATCGCGACGCGGCGTCGGGTACTGCAGGCAAGCCTGGCTGGCTTGGCGATCCCGGCCGCGACGCTCGCTGAGGAGGCGAGCCTGCGCATCGTCGTGCCATTCGCGGCGGGCTCCGGCACCGACAATGCCGCGCGTGTCTTCGCCGAGGCGGTACGGCAGGCGACGGGACGCACCGTCATCGTCGACGACAAGCCGGGCGGCGGCGGCACCGTAGGCTCGCTGGAAGTCTCGCGCGCCAGACCGGACGGGGCGACAGTGCTGTACACCACGGGCGGCCACACCACGAGCGCCGTGCTGATGCGCAAGCTGCCCTACGATCCGATCGCCGGCTTCACGCCGATCACCCTGCTGACGCGCAGCCAGGGCTTCGCGCTGATCGTCAATGGCGACTCGCGCTTCAAGACCATGCAGGCTTTCCTGGCGGCCGCGCGCACCGAGCTCGGCAAGATCACCTACGGCTCGTCGGGCATCGGCAACACGACGCACGTGGTGGCCGAGCTGTTCTGCCGAAGCGCCCGCGTCGAGCTCACGCACGTGCCCTACAAGGCGACGCCCATCGCCGACGCCATGACCGGCACCATCGACTGCTTCTTCGTGTCGCCCTCGCTGGTGATGCAGTACCTCAAGGCGGGCAAGCTGCGCGCGCTCGGCGTATCGAGCGCCGAGCGCCTGCCGTTGCTGCCCGATGTGCCGACCTTCGGCGAGTTCGGCATCGAGGCCGATATTCCCGGCTGGTCGGGACTTTGGGGGCCACCCAAACTGCCGCCCGCCGTGCTTGAGAGCCTGTTCCGGACCTTGGTGAAAGGGGCGCTCGAAAAGTCCTTCGAAACCTACACGCGCGACAATGGCGGCGAGGTCGTCTGCCTGCCGCCCGCCGAGTTCAAGGCCTATGTCGAGAGCGAGATCGCGCGCTACCAGCGGCTGCTGCCGCCGCTCGGCATCCAGGTGGATTGATCCGACATCAGTCGATGTGAAGCGCAGCGGGCGCACGACTTTTTGTTCACTGGAGTCGATTGCCGCAGGGGCATCCGCGACGGCCCGGCCTATGATGGCCGTCCTCGGAGCCCCGTCGCCATGATCGCACCACTCAGCCTCGCGAACGTCCTCACCGTCCTGATCGCCGCGATTTGCCTGAAGATGGTCGCGAGCCAGACCGCCGGCCGTGTCCTGAAACTGCCGCGGCTCGCGCTTCCCGCGGCGCTGGCGACGGTCGACGCCCTGGTGCTGCTTGCGGGCGTATTCGACGCGAATCTGACCAACGATGCCTTGTGGGTCGGCGCGGCCGTCGTCGGCTTCGCCGTTGGCCGCATGCGCGGTTGGATGTTGCCGATGCAGGTATTCCCCGGAAAGGGAGCGGTCCGCGCCGCCCAGACCGCCGACAATCTCGCGGCGGCATTCGCACTGCTGGCGTTGGCGATGATCGATTTCACGTCGGCGGCCATGGGCGATCCGTTGATCGATCCGGCCCAGGTCGCCGCAGGTGCCGCCTTGTGCGCCGGCTTCCTCGTCGGACGTTGGTTCGTCGTGGCCGTGCGGGCCGATCGAACGGTTGAAGGCTGACCGGTTAGGCGAGCTTGGCGCCGGCCATCCCGTCTTCGACCACGAATGTCACCAATCGGCGCACCGGGCTTTCCCGCACCCTGACGTCGTCGATCGCCTCGAAGCCCACGGTGCAGCGCTCGGGCGTCAGATCGACCGTGGCGTAGCCGCGCTTGTCGGCGCGGCCGTACTTGATCTGCGGGTTGGCGGCCAGGCGCGACCTCATGATCTCGGGGTCGGGTCCCTGGCTGGTGATCGACGTGCCGACGAACTCGGTGGCCACCGGCGGCCCGGAGGGCTGGCCGCCGTCGCGGCTCAGGTCGGCGGCATAGAAGGCGTGGCGGTCGCCGCCGATCACCAGCGGATTGCGGGCGTGGTGTCTCGTGAGGGAGTCGAGCAGGCGGCGCCGCGCGTTGGGATAGCCGTCCCAGCCGTCCATCCAATAGCGATGCGCGCCACCCGGCTGACTGGACGGCACGCCGAGCTCCGCCATCAGCGTCTGCTGGGCCACCACCGTCCAGCGCGCCCGGGCATCGCGGATCGCCCCGTCGAGCCACGTCTCCTGTGCGGCGCCCAGCATGGTGCGCGTCTCGAGCGTGCGTTCGGCGCAGTCGGCGACGGTGCCCGGCCGGCCGCCATTCACGCAGGCTGGCGCCGAGCGGTACTGCCGGTCGTCGAGCAGCATCATCTCCATCAGGTTGCCGAAGCGGTAGTGGCCGTAGATCACGGCCGACGGTCCGCTCGGCCGCGCCGTGCCCGGCAGCGGCATGTGCTCGTAGTAGGCCTGATAGGCGGCGGCGCGGATCTTCAGGAAGCGCTCGGCGTCGCGCACGGTGTAGGAGCGGTCGTCGGCGTAGTCGTCCATCACCTCGTGATCGTCCCAGATCGCGAGCCAGGGAAAGGCGGCGTGCGCGGCCTGCAGGTCGGGGTCGAGCTTGTAGAGCGCGTAGCGCGTGCGGAACTCGTCGAGGGTCGTAGGGATGGCGGCATCGTGATGACGCACTGGCTCACGGGCGGAGGACTTCTCGTAGATGTAGTCGCCGAGATGGACGACGAGCTTGAGATCGCGGCGCGCCATGTCGCCCAAGGCGCCGAAGTAGCCCTGCTCGTACTGCTGGCAGGAGGCAAAGGCGAAGCGCAGCCGCTCGGGCGTGGCGTTGGCCGCCGGCGCCGTACGTGTTCGGCCGATCGGACTCAGCGCGTTGCCGGCGCGGAAGCGATACCAGTAGACGCGGTCGGGCCGGAGCCAGCCCACCTCCACATGGACCGCGTGCGCCTGCGCCGGCTCGGCCTGGGCGGTGCCGTGCGCCACCACCCGCGAGAAGGCCTCATCCTCGGCGACCTGCCAGTCGACGGCGACGACTTCGTTCGGCATGCCGCCGCCCGCGAGAGGATGGGGCGCCAGCCGTGTCCACAGCACGACGCCGTCTTCGCGCGGCGCACCCGAGGCCACGCCCAGGCTGAACGGATCGGCGGAGAAGGCGATCGGTGCACCACGCGCGCCGAGGAAAGGCGTGCCGATTACGGCACCCGCGAGCGAAGTCGCAAGCAGCCGGCGGCGCTTCATGCAACCTCGTGCGGCAAGGCGTTTCCCATCGGCGCTGTATGGCAGCCGGGGAACGCCAGCGCCAGCGCGACATCGTCGACGCAGGAGCTCGACAGGCCGGTGGGCCAGGCCGGCCGCTAACCGTCAGACCGGACGGACGGCGAGGCCACCGGCCAGCCACACCACGAGCAGCACCACCAGGACCAGGCCGAGCGCGCCGCCGAGCCCCGGGCCGCCCCAGGTACGATAGCCGTAATAGCCGCCACCACCGCCAAGGAGCACGATCAGCAGGACGATGATCAGGATTGTCAGCATGGGAAGTTCCTCCGGGCGACAACGGAACCCTCGCCCGGACGTTCCCACTCCGTGCAGCTACTCGCCGCTCCTGTCGCGTTGCTGCGACCGCCATTGCGACGGCGGCGCGCACCGATGTCCGTGCACCCCGAGCTTGCGCGCGACGGCGTCGCGCTCCTCCGGCGCATAGCGATCGCTGTAGCGGCCGGAGGACCAGGCCCAGCCGGCGGAGACCATGAGCGCCTGCAGGTCGTCGTCACCGGCGAAGCACTGGGCCGCCGGACGATTTCCGCGGGCGTCGAGCTCGACCTGCTTGCAGGTCACCGGACGGCCGGCGATGAAGTCCTCGAGCGCCTTCTTGGCGAGTGGTCCGGGATCCCACTGGCCATCGTCGCAGGTCTGGCCTTTCTTGGGTGCGTCGATCCCGAACAGGCGCACGACCTGGGCGCCGAACCGCACGGTGTCGCCGTCGACGACCTGAAACCTCGGCTTTGAATGCGGCCGGATGGTCGTGTCGTTGTCGGTCTGCGCCGCAGCGGCGCATGACCAGACGGAGATCAGGAGAATGAGACGCCACATGAATGCGCCACTTTGCACGGCGCGGCTCGTCCGGGAAAGCTCCGCATGCGCACATGAATCGTTGAGCGTCGACGCGTGCGGCGTTACACGAAGGCCCCCCCAAGCGCCAAGTAACACGCGCCAAGCAACAAGCCTCCAGGTAAAGAGATGGCTGACGCAGCCCGACCGCCGACTTTCGTGCAGATCCGTCCGCCGGCCACGCCTGCAAGCGCGTGGCGCAAGTTTGGCGTCGCGAGCGCCGGCGTGGCGCTTGTCGTCGGTATCGGCTGGGTCTTTCATCGCGTCACCGACAAGCAGGATGCGCCCGCGCTGTCGCAGGTGGTGCCCACGACGAGGAGCGCTGCTCCTCCAGCGCAACCGGTTGCCGTGGACCTTTATGCCGAACTGGAGCGCCGCGCGATCGACACCGCCGCCTCTGCGCCGGCGTGGACCCGAGAGTCGCTGATGGACCGGGTCTCGCCGTTCGTTCCATCGATCTCCGCGCCCGATGCGCCGCCGGCCGAGGCACCCGATGCGGCGCACGATGGACCGCGCGAAGTATCGGTCCGATTGGGCAAAGGCGAGACGATCGCAAGCGCCTTGCAAAAGCTTGGTCTTCCATCGGAGACCGTCGCCGGCGTCATTTCCGCCCTGACAGCTCACGTCAGCCTGAAGCGCCTGCCGAGCGGTTTGGGTATGACGGTGCAGATCCGGCCGGCGGGTGCCGCCAGCGCGAAGCCCATCCTTGAGATACTGACCCTCCATCTCAAAGGTCACCAGTCGATCACGGTCGAGCGCGATGCCAAGGGCAGGTACGCCGTGGACCAGCGGGGGCGTTCGTCGCCTAAGTGACTAGAGCATGATAGGTCCAGCTGGAATCAGCTGGACCTATCATGCCTCCTGCAACGCGATCTCCGGTGCGCGCGAATGGGATGAGATGGAACCGCATGCGGTTCCATCTCATCCCATTCCGCTCTAAGCGCGGGGTTTGAAGAGGGCCGCCGCGAACGACCCCATGCCGCTGCTGCGCAGCGGCATGAAGGGCTTGGCCATCTGGCGGCACAGGCGCTTGAGGTTGGTCACGGCCTCGTGGCTGATGCAGTCGACCGGGAACAGGACGATGTCGGCCCGGCTCACCAGGCCACCGAGAAGACCGCTGCGGTCCTCGATGCCGCCGTCGTGATGCAAGAACGACGCACCGAGCCGCTCGCTGAGCGCCCGCAGGTGACCGACGCTGCGGCCGCCGACATAGAGCAACGTGAGGCCGGAAAGAGAAGCGGGCGCCGCCGCGGCGCTGGCGGGCTCGTCTTGGGGTCGGAAGCTCGCCTCGACGGCGCCCAGCTCCTCGCGCAGCGCGGCTTCGCTGCGCACCAGGCCGCTGCGTTTGGTGCGCTCACGACCCAGTTCTTCGTTGGTCCTCGCCAGCCGCTCCTCGAGCGCGGCGTTGCGGTTGGTCTCGCGGCGCAGCCGTTGCTCCAGGCTCGCCACAAGATCGGTGAGCGCCGCGGCGTCGGAAGCGACGTCCGCCGCCGCCGGCTGCTCGGCGATCCGGCGGGCGAGCGCATCGCCCAGCTCGCGGATCTTCGCATCGCGCCGCGTGATGCCGTCGCGCAGATGGTCCTGCTGGCGTGCGAGCTTGTCGTGCAAGGCGGCATTCTCGGCCTCGAGCGCGCTCAATCGTCGAATGTCGGCGCGGTTGGCGGCGCCGACGAGATGCGAAAGCATGTGCACGTCGCCGAAGATCTCGCGGATCAGAGCGTCGTTGGTCGCCGGGTGTGTCATCGCCGCCCAGTAAGCGCCCGGGATGTCGCCTTGACTGACGGCCTCACGCCACAGGGAACGGACCGCGTCGACCGTCCCGGCCTTGTCGAAACGCGAGACCATCGTGCGATGAAGCCGGTCGAGCGTCTTGTGAAGCAGCTTGCCCAGGCCATCGTGCTGGCCCGCCAGTGCCACGCCCTGGCGATGCAGGTCGTGCTCGGAGGCGCCGTCCAGCACCACCTTCGCCTTCACCAGGATCTGACGCAGGTCGGCCGTCGCCAGGCACGTACCCACGATCGAGCAGTGCAATTGGTTTGACAGCTCCCAGATCCTGCGGCGGCGCCCAACCTGGCGGACCTCGGCCTCGAGGATCGGCTGGATCATCTTGGGCGGCAGCGCGACGAACAGCTGGCTGCGCAACGTACCCTTGTGGGCGGCGAAGTCGCCAACGGACTTGATAGGATCGAAACGCGGGATCGACGTCATCGCTCGATATATCCATACGAATATAACGAGGCTGGCAGAATCCCGCGGCGGAGGCAAGGCTGCGGATCGGCGCCGTCCTGATCGTTCGCGCCGCCTAGTGGACCTTGGTCGACGCGCCGGGCATGAGCAGGCGGGCGAGCGAGCGGATCTCCGGGGTCGAGGCACCATGGGCGCGCCGCTCCATCTCGCGATAGAGGCGCACGATGTCGTTGCCGGTCTCGGTCACCACCGCGCCGCCGCCACCGCCGCCGCCGGTCTGCGCCACGACCACAGGCTCGCGGAACATATGGTTCAGCTCCGCGATCAGGAGCCACGCCTGACGGTAGGACATGGCTAGCGCGCGGCCGGCCGCCGAGATCGATCCGGTCTCGTTGACCAGCTCGAGCAGGCGGATCTTGCCGGGCCCGATCGAACGCTCGCCGCCGAAGTCGATCCGCAAGTGCAACGAGGTCTTGTCGCCGGTCTTGCTGCCAGTCTTGCTGCCAGTCTTGGCCGGCTTCTTGATGGTATCGCGCCCCATCGCGCCATTATGCAATGGGCGGTTGGTCTCAGCCAGCGACCTCTCCTCTAGAACGCCTTCGCCAACGTCAGACGGAACGCTGTCGGCTCCACGGGATGGAAGTGCCGGTCCGCGACCCCCGCCGCCGGCTCGCCCGGCAAACGCGAGACGTAGAAGTAGTCGATCTGGCTCGCCTGCGTATTCAGGATGTTGAACACGTCGAGATTGAGCTTGATGCCTGAGTCGAAGATGTAGCCCAGGCGCCCGTTCAGGGTGGTGGTAAACGACGTGTAGACGCTGCCGTCGCTGGTGAGCGGCCGCGGTCCCAGGCTGCGAACCCGCAAGGCGCCGAACCAGCCGGTGTCGGCGCCGAGCGTGATGCCGCCCGAGCCGACGAAATCGGGCGCGCCCGGGATGAAGTTGCCCTCCGGCGAATAGTCCGAGAAGCGCGCGCGCGTGAAAGCGAGGTCGAGATCGACCGAGGCCCAGGAGGTCGGCCGGTAGCTGTTGGTCCATTCCACGCCGATGCGCCGGCTGGGCCGGCTCGCCTCGGTCGTGCCGGCATCGCCCAGGAAGACGAGCTCCGAATTGAAGTCGAGCAGGAAGACGGCGAGCGAGGTGTCCCAACCTTTGATCGCCTGGCTGCGCACGCCGACCTCGGCGCCCTTGGATTGCACCAAAAGTGGCACAGCGGCGATGGGCTGAGTGGGATCGGCCGGGTTCACCGCGATGGTTGCACCGCGCGCGTCGTTGCTGTGATAGCCGAAGCCACCGTTCAGATAGAACTCGGTCTTGTCGAACGGACCAAACACGATGCCGGCCTTGGGGCTGGCCAGGAACGCCGAGCTGTAGCCCGAGTTCGCCGAGAGCGTCGTGCTGTCGACCGAGGCCATGAACAAATCGCCGCGCACGCCCAGCGTCACTTTCAGCCAGTCGGTCCAGGCCGTCGTGTTCTTGGCGTAGATGCCGATGCTGCTTTCGCTCACTTGGTCGTAGCGCACGGTGTTGTAGGCGGTGCGCTGGAAGGTGTTGAACAGGCCGACGCCGATGTCGTCGTAGCGCACCTGCGTGCCGACCGTGGTCTTCGACAGGAAGCCTGCGAGCTTGTGGCGGAACGACTGGCTTGCATTCAGCCCCAGGACCTTGCGCTTGTCGGTCTGCTGGAACTGGTCGCCGAGATCGGGATTGTCGAGGAAGTAGGTGAAGTTGTTGAACAGGTTCAACGTCGAATAGATCGCATAAGCCTCGACGATGCTCGCCCCTCTGTCGTTGCTCTGGCCCCAGCGCATGCTGAGCGAATAGCGCTGGGTGTCGCCGCCGTCGGTCTGGTCGACCGCGCCGAAGCGGCTGAGGCTGCCGTCGGAAACGGCGCGCACCGGGATCTGGTCGGTCGAATGCCAGGAGTTGGTGTAGGCGAGCGCGGTGATGGAGAACCCGCTCTCCAGCGTGCCTTCGCTGTAGCGCAGGAAGGTATTGAACTTGCGCAAGGCGTCGGAGGCCTGCCACGGCCCGTCATAGAACACGACCTCGCCCGCCGCGGTGAGCGAGCCCTGGCCGAACGGCATCGAGCCCGCGGCGAGGCCGCGCCAGTAGCCGAAGCTGCCGCCGGTCGCCTGCACGACGCTGCGCTCCAGCCGGTCGGCGTAGGCAAGACGCAGAGAGCCGGCCGAGGCGAAGTCGCCTTCCTCGGCCCAGTACGGTCCCTTCTTGACCAGCATCTTCTCGAGCAGCTCGGGGATCAGGAAGTTGATGTCGGCATAGCCCTGGCCGTGGCCGTGCGTGCGCATGTTGATCGGCATGCCGTCCAGCCAGATCGCGAGGTCGGTGCCGTGATCGAGGTTCATGCCGCGCAGGAAGTACTGGTTGGCTTTGCCCTCGCCACTGTGCTGCGTGACGATCAGGCCAGGGGCGGCTTCCAGGACCTCGCCCGGGCGTTCGACGGGCCGCGTGTTCAGGGTCTCGCCCGAGATTCGCTTTTCGCTCGCCGCGTCGGTGGGCTCGGACTCGAGCGAGGCCGGCGCGGTCACGGTGACGGCGGGCAGCACGGTCGAGGCGCCGGTGCCCGGGCCGAACGGATCGGGCGACGTCGTCTGCGCCTGCGCTCCGCTCGCCACCGTCAGCACGGCCATCAGAAGGAACGGCCGGGTATGCATTCTGAGAGAATTGTGCATACTCATCTCCCGGTCGACAAGTGGAGGCACGGATGCAGCGCATTACGTTGACGGTCGAGGATTCGCTGGTGGAAGTGCTGGACCGCCACATGAAGACGCATCGCTACGCCAGCCGGTCGGAGGCGCTGCGCGATCTGCTGCGCGACGCCGAGGCGCGCCAGCGGCTCGACGGCGACGCGCCCGAAGAGAGCGACGCCTTCTGCATCGCCACGCTCGCCTATGTCTACGACCACGAGACGCGCGATCTCGGCCGGCGCCTGACGCGCGCGCAGCACGACCATCACGACCTGCAGGTCGCGACCTTGCACGTGCATCTCGACCACCGCTCGTGCCTGGAGGTGTCCATCCTGCGCGGGCGGGCCAAGTCCGTGCGTGCGCTGGCCGACGACACGATGAGCCAGCGCGGCGTGCGCCACGGCCGGCTCCATCTCGTGCCGGCGCAGCTGGCCTCGCACAGCCATGCCCACGGTGGGACCTCTCACCGTCACGAGCACATCCGCGCCTAGAACCGGGGCGCGGCAAGCGGCGAGCACAAATCGACGGAACGGCGTCATCGGACGGTCCTCCAGCAGCAACACGCACAAGGCGCGTCACCGCTCGGTTGACCGTCCCGTTGGAACATCCCGTCCACGGAAGAGCGACGCTTTCGCCGGCAGGTCTTCTGGCTTGCGGGTCCCAACTCCTGCCCGCCTTCCCGGATCTTTGAAATCCAGTGGCCTTTGGACAGTCGCTCGCCGCTTACAGCTGCGGGTACAGCCGCCGATTAGGCCCTGGCGGGCCGCACGGCGTTCCCTGTTCGCCTCCGGTTAGGGAGGACCGACGATGCATTCATTCTTATCGGGCCGAATCGCGGCGTCAAGAATCTGTCGCAACCGGAGTTTGCCGCCGCTTCCGTTGGCGTTCCCCGAGATTCAAGCCTTGAAGGGGAATTTCGGCTGAGGATTGGGGCCGCCAGTGCATAGGCCCCAGTGCGGGCCCTGAGGGCCTTCCTTGGTCTTCCACGGCTCGTCGAACATCTCGAACCAGTAGGTATCGAAGTCCAGTCCCATCGGGTTTCCGAAGTTCACCCACTTCTTCGTCGTTTCGAAATTGATCCTTTCGTTTTCGACCGATGTCGCCCGGCCGCCGGCGCTCGGCCAACCGATCTCGGCGATCACGACCTGCTTGTTGCGCGCCTGTACCTGCTTCAGGCCGTTGTCCCACGACCATTGCATCTGCTTGTCGATGTTGCCCGGATCGGCGCCGCCGTACCACGGATAGACCGTCAGCAGGGTTCGTTCGTCGCAGAAATCCACGACCGGTTGCCACTTGGCCGCGCTCGGGCCAGGTCCCAGGACGGTGCCGCTGAAGCAGGTCGTCACGTAGACGCTGTCCAGCGTCGGATACTTCTTTACCGCCTGCTTGGCGTACGCCATGCCGTTCTGGATGTCGGCCGGCGTGTAGACGGCGACGTCCGTGCGATCGACCTCGTTGCCGATGACCAGGTCCAGGTGTGCGAATCCACCGTACTTCTTGGCAGCAGCGTCGAGCTGGCTCAGCGCCAGATCGATCTGCTTGTTCGTCGCCGGTGCATTGTTGGGCGTGACCCAGACCCCGACCGCCATCTGGCGGATGCCGTTCTTCAGAGCCTTGTCGGCATTCCATTGATTGCCGGCATCGACGCCATACGTGCGGATCTGCCTGAAGTGGGCGGCAACGATCTTCATGTCGGCCTCGACGTCGGCTTCGGTGACGCCGCTGGGTGGGCCGCTGTTGGTCCGATGATAGGGAGAATAGCAAACGAACATTTGGCGCCTCCTCGTGAAGGATGGATGCCGCCGCGCGCCGACGGTCCTGCAAACATTGCGATGGCTGCCCTGTTAGTGTTCAACCGTAGGTTACGCTCGCTCTTCAGGCAATCTGCGTCGCCGCATATCTGGTCGAGGCGACACAGTACAGCGACACTATCCACTGGCGACACGAGATCGTCATAAAGCGGGGACGGCTGGACTAGCTTCATATTCGTGCGTCATCCACCGGGATCGCCTTCCAGCTCGCGCGGCCGGATGGCGATGAACATGCCCATGGCGAGCGTCATCAGCACGGCGACGATGCTGAAAGCGAGTCCCCACGCCATCGTCGACATGCCGCCCGCGGCATCGAGCGTCCAGCCGATCGCCAGCGGGCCGACGAAGCCGCCGGCATAGCCCAGCATGGAATGCACCGCGAGGGTGGCGCCGCGGCGCGCCGGATCGGCGGCGCCGGCCGCGCCCGCAGTGAGTGATGAGGAATCGAGCCAGATGATCATGCCGTACACCACGATCAGCACCACCGCGATCCAGTAGCCCCTGGCGCCTAAAAAGCCGATCGAGGCGCCGACGGCGATCGACAGAACCATGGCGGTGACGATCAGCCGCCGCCGGCCGAAGCGGATCGAGGCCTCGTTGCCCAGCACGCTCATCAGCGTGCCCAAAAGGCCGAGCACGGTGACCACCACGGTCGGCGACAGGAGCTCCCCCGCGATGCCGCTAGAGGCGGCGACCCAAGCGAGGAACGCCACGCCCCAGCCGCTCAGGGCGTTCATCTCGAGCGTGTGCACGCAGTAGGCCAGGGAGTAGGCGAGGACCGAGCGATTGCGCAGCACCGGGCGGAAGTCGAACAACGTCGGTTGCCCGGCGTGCTTGGCCGGTGCCGGCCGCCCTGGCACGGCAAGCGCCACCGTGATCCAGGCAATCGCCGCCGTCAGCCCGGCGCTGGCAAAGGCCACCCGCCAGCCGAACTCGTGGGCCAGCAGGTCGCCCAGTACGTAGGAGATGGCGCCGGATATGCCGATGCTCGCGGCATGACCTGTCACCGCGCGTGACATCATCCTGGCGTCGACCTGGTCGGCTAGAAGTTTTAGCCCGGTCATGTAGGTGCCGGCCCAACCAATGCCGGCCAGCCCGCGCAACGCCAGCGCCGACCAGAAACCCTCAGCCAACAGGCCAAACAGCAGATGCGCCGCGACCGTGCAAGCCACGCCGAACAGGCGGCGTCAAGAAGTTGTCGTAATGGCTCGTGCCGTCGCTTGGCACGTCATCCACTCTTAACATCGCGATGGTGGACGCACCGCTAAGACAAGCCCGTGGCGGAGATCGAACCGTTGGAGTGAACGATGATGACGCTTCTTGACCTGAACGCCGAGCTCGAAAAGCTGACCATGTTTCGCGGCCGCACGCCGACATCGACGCGGCAGGAGCGTCAAGGTTCATCGGCGCGACTGGCGGCCTATCGCGACGCGACGATCTTCGCGAGCAAGTCGGCGGGAAAGGGCGCCTGGGAGAGACATCCCGACGGCGATGAACTCGTTTACATTATCGATGGCGCGGCAACATTGCAGGTCGCGAGCGATGGCGGTTCGGAGTTGATCGCGGTCGATGCCGGAAAGCTTGCGATTGTCCCGAAGGGCGCGTGGCACCGCTTTCATTATCCGGACGGCGTCACCTTGCTGACCATCACGCCGGGCCAGAGCGAGTACGTCCGCGCCGACGTCGAGGATCCGTTCTCCGTCGAACCTCAGCGGGACTAGACGCTCTCGATGACGCCGCCCGTCATGTCCGAATCGTCCGGCTTGTAGCCCGGCCGCGGTTTGGTGAAGTGGCCACCGGTCTCGACGGCATGGGCGATGCTGCCGGGGTCGAAGACCTTCCAGTGGGTGCGATCGCGACGCGGGCTGCCGAGCTGCCAGGCGCGGAGCAACGTCTTGCCGCGGCGATTGCGGCCGAGCACATGAGGCTCCACGATCGAGTCGGATGTGAGGCTCAAGCAGCCGTCTCGCTCTTGCGCGCGGGGGTCGCAGCCTCCAGCAGATCATCCGGACTTCCGCTCGTGTTCGCCTGCTGCTCGCGAGCGGTTGCTGCAGTGGAATACGATCAGTTTGAACCGCATGCGGAAGGAGCAGTCGGTCCGCATGATTCCCATCGTGCCCCTGGTTTAGCTGCGCGCTTCACTGCCGCTCGATCTGACCACGCATCGGAAGCCAACGTGGCTGGTCGAGGTGTCGATTTGCTCGGCGTGGCGGGCCGCGGGGCGATATCGCCGGCAATAGTTCGGCGCGCAAAGATGCGAGCCGCCCTTCAGAACCTTGCGCGGGACGCGCAGAGGGTCGTGTGGGTCGTGGCTCACATCGATCGCTCCGCCGCGTGGGTTGCTGGGCACGCAGCAGGCTTTGGCCCGATCGCCCGGGTGCCGCGGCGAATACCAATCGCTCGTCCATTCCCAGACATTGCCGATCATGTCGAAGATACCGTAGCCGTTCGGCAGAAACGCCCGCACAGGCGATGTGCGCGCCCAGCCGTCGTGCCGCAGGTTCTCGTGCGGGAAGGCGCCCTGCCAGGTGTTGGCCATGTGCCGGCCGCCCGGCGTCAATTCATCGCCCCAGGCGAATTCGGCGCCATCCAGGCCGCCGCGCGCCGCGAACTCCCATTCGGCCTCCGTCGGCAACGTCTTGCCAGCCCAACTCGCATAGGCTTCCGCGTCCTTGTAGGCGACCTGCACCACCGGATGGTCGTCGAGCCCGCCGATATGGCTCCCCTTGCCATAGGGTCGCCGCCACGTCGCACCGAAGGTGAAGCGCCACCACTGGCTCCAGTCCGAAAGATCGACTGGCCGGTTGGGAGGCGAGAAGACGAGTCCGCCCGCCTTGAGCATACCCGGCCGTGCGCCGGGATAGTCCCTCGGGTCGGGATCGATCTCGGCCCAGGTGACGTAGCCGGTGGCCTTTACGAAGCCGCGAAACTGGGCGTTGGTGACCGGCGTCGCGTCGATCCAGAAGCCGTCGACCGTGACGCTGTGGACGGGACCCTCCTCCGGATAGTGACGGTCGGAGCCCATGCGAAATGTGCCGCCCGGGATGCGGATCATGCCCGCGGTCGCCGTGTCGGATGGGCTCGCGTCCATGGCCGGCCCCAAGCCTTTAGACGGCGGCCAGGTGCGGCCTGGCGAGTGCCGCATCGAGGTGTGAGCGGGTAAGACCGATCTGCGTTTGCAGGGCAAAGAACAGGTCGGAGTGCCTCATCGGAAGCTTGCTTGCTGCACGATCGATCCTTTCGAGTTCTCCCGCGAAGGCCGACAGGCGCGACCGCGACAGGTCCGGCGCCAATCCCTCCTCGATGACCCGCAGGTCGCGATAGAGCTGGACGATATGCCGCCGCACGAGCCAGAGGTAGACCTTGGGCGCGTAGCTGAAGACCGGAACGGCGATGGCCGCCACCGTCACCAGGATCGCCAGGAGCCGGCGCACGTAGATCGTCACCCAGAAGGGCAGATAGCGATGCAGGAACGAAGGGCCGTTCTTGTAGAAGTCGCGGGCACCCTCGGCCATCGGGTACTCGGGATCGGAGTTCGTCGGGAACTCCCCGAACTGCTGGAATATGCCGGGCTCGCCATTCACCTCGACCAGCGCCCGGGCCAGCAGTCCGACGATTTCCGGGTGGAGGTCGGCGCGCACCAGCACGGAACTGGTGGTCCCGATCAGGGTGACGTCGCTTGAGGGGATGTTGCGCTCGAGATCGATAACGCCGCTCGGCAGCTCGAGCCGCGTGAGGAAGGCAAACCGACGAACCAGCGCCTTGACCCGCGGCAGGCTGACCACCGCGACGCCGGGATCGCGCAGCAGGTTCTGGATCAGCGGCGCTTCGAGGACGCTGCCCATGAACAGCACGTCGGCCTTGCCGGCGTCGAGCGCGTCCACGGCGGCCCTGCCGCCCAACGTCAGGAAGGTCGCGTTCTGGGGCGTGATGCCGTTCGTCTTGAGGATCTTGGTGGCGGCGAGGTTCGTGCCGCTCGCTGCCGGTCCGACCGCGATGCGCTTGCCCTTGAGCTGGGTGAGATCGGCAAATGTCTCGCCGGCGCGGCAAAAGATGAAGAACGCCAGGTAGTTGATGCGTCCCATCGATTCGAGGTCGGGCAACTGGCTGGCGTTCGACACGCCACCCTGCACGAACCCGATATCGACCCCCGATGTCGGATCCTTGAGGAGATCGAGGTTCTCGACCGTGCCCTCGGTTGAACGGACCTCGACCGTCATCCCGTATCGCGCGAGCACGTCGCGGTACTTGTGCGCATAGAACTCGTACGCGCCGCCCTTCGAGCCGGCGGCGATCGTGATCGTCTTGGGCGGTGTCGGGAGCAGATGGTCGAACGCCAGCCAGACGGCCAGAGCGATCGCCAACACCACGGTCGCCATGGCAACGAGTTGGCGGCGACTTACGCCCAGCATGGCCCGTCCCGACGCCGTCGCCTACGCGGCGGCCGCGGCCCACGGGCAGCCGGCCGGCTTCAGCTCGGCCTTGTCGCCGGTCCGCGTGGGTGGTTGCCGTGCGCCGGCGCTGGAGGCTGCCGCCAGCGATGTCGTGACGATTGCGAGCACGGCGACCAGCGCGAACGGCAGGATCGATCCCATTTGCATCCTCCCGGCGCTAGTTGGCGCTCTGCGGCGGCGACATCAGCTTGTCGAGCACGCCCTGGAGGTTGAACGAGCCCGGCTTCTGGCGAGGCGGGAACTCGACCAGGGTCTCGAGGTAGCGGGCGACGAACGCCTGCGCCGGGACCAGCAGGAAGATGCGGTCGATGCGCCACCGGCCGTAGCCCATGCCTTCGTGATCGGCGCGCTCGAACGGATCGGCCTTGAGGTCGAACAGCTTGGGCACGCGCAAGGTCACCATGGGGTCTTGCCAGACATCGAAGCCGTGCTTGCGCTGCTCCATGAAGGCGAGCTTCCACTTGTCGTAGCGCAGGCCGGCCAGGCCGCCATCGTCGGTCCAGTAGAAGAATTCCTTGCGCGCGCTGCCGCTGCCGTTCTTCAGCAGCTCGCGCTGGTCATAGCCGTCGAGATGGACCTTGAAGTCCTTGCCGTTGAACGAGGCGCCGCGCCTCAGCTTCTGCCCCAGGTCGGTCTCGCCGACCGCCGCCAGCAGGGTCTGCATCCAGTCCTCGGCCGAGAACACCTCGTTGATCTCGGTGCCTGGCTTGACCAGCCCGGGCCAGCGCACCATGCAAGGGACGCGATAGCCGCCTTCCCAGTTGGTGTTCTTCTCGCCGCGGAACGGCGTGGTGCCGCCGTCCGGCCAGCTCATCACTTCGGCGCCGTTGTCGGTCGTATAGATGACGATGGTGTTGTCGGCGATCTTGAGGTCGTCGAGCTTCTTCAGGAGCTGGCCGACCTGGCCGTCGTGCTCGACCATGCCGTCGGCGACCACGCCGAGACCGGTCTTGCCTTCGGACGCCTTCTTGAGGTGCGTCCAGATGTGCATGCGGGTGGAGTTCGTCCATACGAAGAACGGCTTCTTGTCTCGGTCCGCACGATCGATGAAATCGAGCGTCGCGGCGAGGAATTCCTCGTCCACCGTCTCCATGCGCTTCTGGGTGAGCGGTCCGGTGTCCTCGCACTTCTGCTTGCCCAACTTGCCGAAGCGCGGGTCCTCGCCCGGCTGCTCGTTGGCGAGGGCGACACACTTCAGCACGCCGCGCGGGCCGTACTTGGCCTTGAACGTCGGGTCCTTCGGGTAATCGATGTTCTCCGGCTCCTCCTCGGCGTTGAGATGGTAGAGGTTGCCGAAGAACTCGTCGAAGCCGTGCACGGTGGGCAGGAACTCGTTGCGATCGCCGAGATGATTCTTGCCGAACTGGCCGGTCATGTAGCCCTGGCTCTTGAGCAGGTCGGCGATAGTCGGATCCTTGGCCGACAGGCCTTCCGGAGCGCCCGGCAGCCCGACCTTGAGCAGGCCAGTGCGGATCGGCGACTGGCCGGTGATGAAGGCCGCCCGGCCGGCGGTGCACGATTGCTGGCCGTAGTAATCGGTGAAGATCGCGCCTTCGCGGGCGATACGGTCGATGTTGGGCGTGCGATAGCCCATCATGCCGCGATTGTAGGCGCTGACGTTCCAGTAACCGATGTCGTCGCCGAAGATCACCAGGATGTTGGGCTTGGGGGTGGTCTGGGCCCCGGCCGGCAGCACGCCACCCGAAAGGCCGACCAGCAGGGCGGCCGACGACAGCAGCTGTTTGAACTTGCCCTTGATCATAGGTTTCCCCTGTTCAACCGTTCGCGGTTGAAAGTCACCCAGGCTACGATGCAGGACAACGGGGAGAACGATACGGGCCGCGAATGGAGATCGACCTCAAGCTCCTGCAGTACGCCGTCACCTTGTCGCGGCACCGCCATTTCGGCCGGGCGGCGGCGGCGCTGGGCGTCAGCCAGCCCACGCTCAGCCGCAACATCGCCGCGCTCGAGAAACAGCTCGGCATGCGCGTCTTCGAACGCTCCCACCGCGACGTGGTGGCGACTCCTGCGGGAGGCGATGTCCTCAACATGGCCGACGAGCTCGTCGCGCGCGCCGAGGCTATATCGCATCGTCTGGAGCTCGTGCGTGACGGCCGCGGCGGACGCCTGCGCGTCGTGGCCGGGACCTACGCCTTCGACATCGCCGTTCAGCCGGCGGCGATCGACCTGATCAATGCCAATCCTTCGATCCGCCTCGAACTCCTGGAGCGCGAGTGGGCGGCTGCTCTGGCGCTGATGATGATCGACCAGGTCGACTTCGCCGTTTTCGACGTGGAAGCCTTGCGCAGCATGCCGGCGCTGCGCGTCGAATCGCTTGGTGAGTTCCGGGGCCGCTACTTCTGCCGAAGCGGCCATCCTCTTCTGCGCAAGGCGACCTTCGACGTGGAGGACGTACGCCGCTATCCCTTCGTGATGCCGGGCATGCCGCGGCACCAGGCGGGCATGCTCGAGGGCCTCGATGCGGGGGCGACCCAGGATGCCAGCCGCGGCTTCATCCTGCCCTCGATCGCCGTCTCCTCCTTCCGCACCGTGCGAGAGATCGTGGCCGGCACCGACGCGATCAGCGTTGCCCATCCCAGCCAGATCAGCGACGGCCTTGCCACCAAACGTTTTGCCGTCCTGGACATGCCCACACGCCGCCGTGCACCCGTCGCCGAGTTCGGCGTCGCCTGGAAGCGGGAGCGCACCCTGCCGCCCGCGGCGCGCAGCCTGATCGCCATCATCCGCCGGCGCATGCGCGCCATCGGGCGCTGAGCCTGCAGAACCCGCTCACGACGCAGAGCGGATGGAACTTCGCATCGTGGCGATGTCCGCTGACATTCGTCACGGCAGAAAGTCGCAAAGGAGGAATGGATGAACACGTGCGCTCAGAGCGGCACTGCGAACGATGACGCTTGGTCGTGAGCAAACTTGAGGTGTCCAACAATCGCCCGCGCGTCGATCTGAAGCGGACCGGGAAAAACTCTGTAGGGGCCCGGCCGGCACCTAAGGTTTTTGCCTCTAACGTTTCGGAGCCGGCCGCGCTGGCTCGCATCACCCCGCTGCTACACGCTCTCGATGACGCCGCCCGTCATGTCCGGATCGTCGGGCTTGTAGCCGGGCCGCGGCTTGGCGAAGTGATCACCGGTCTCGACGGCGTGAGC
>Ga0209909_100226_pt1 | contig 68219 bp, 69 predicted proteins | sample FECB22metaG_FD_188302 | JGI IMG/M metagenome (GOLD analysis project Ga0209909, IMG submission 188302) | Cyanobacterial communities from the Joint Genome Institute, California, USA - FECB-22 (SPAdes) (version 3) | ecosystem: Environmental > Aquatic > Thermal springs > Hot (42-90C) > Microbial mats...
ACCCCGTCATCCCGACTGGAGCCTCGCGTAGCGAGGCGTAGTGGAGGGACCTTTTTTGTCGATGCATCAACAAAAACAGGTCCCTCGACTACGCCGCCCTTCGGGCGGCTCCGCTCGGGATGACGGGAAATTTGGTCATAAGCGATTGCCCTGCCCGCTAGGGCAGGGCGATCGCATATGGGTTCAAACCCCGTCATCCCGACTGGAGCCTCGCGTAGCGAGGCGTAGTGGAGGGACCTTTTTTGTCGATGCATCAACAAAAACAGGTCCCTCGACTACGCCGCCCTTCGGGCGGCTCCGCTCGGGATGACGGGGAATTTGGCCATATGCAATCACCCGCTAAGGGAAGAGGAGATTTGGGGGATGGCCTTTTCTAGGTGTTACGGCTCGCCATGACGTCCGGCCGGCGCCAGCAATAGCCGTGCGCCGCATGGTTCTCGATCTCGACGAACGCCGGATCGAGCGCCAGGAACTTCTTGCGGATGCGCTTGATGGCCGACCTGACATTGACCAGATAGCCGTCCGCGCCGTAGCCGGCCATGAAGCCCGCATAGTGCATCGTGTCGTAGATGGCCCGATAGGTGTGCGGCGTGCCCGGTGTGCCGGCCAGCAGGCTCACGATCTTGTACTCGGTGAGCGTGAGATCGAGCATGGCGCCGCGCCATTCGATCAGGGGATTGCGCCGCCAGACGGTGAGGGGACCCACCACCGCGGGCTGCTCGCGCTCCTGGGTCGCCGCCGAGGCCTTGCGCCGGCCGGCGCTCAGCATGCGGCAGAGCCGCTGGGCGATGATGTCGGCGCCGCGCATCTTGTCGATGAAATCGATGGCGCCGCGTTGCAGGGCGATGTGCTCGTAGTCGACCAGCGCCCGCCCGGTCAGGAAGGCGACCGGCACGTCTATGCCCCGGTCCCGTACCCCCGATAGCACGTCGATTCCCGACATGCTGGGCAGCGTCCAGTCGAGCAGCATGGCGTCTGCGTTGGCTGCATGGTCCAGCTCCTTGAACAGGGATGGACCGTCGGTATACCCGCGGACGGAGAAGCCTCGATCCTCAAGGTCCGCCGTCATGGTCTCAAGATAGAGCTCGTCGTCGTCGACGAGCAGAACGCGATTGTTCGAAGTCTCCCAGGTTGTTGTCGACATAAACCCCTTCTTCCCTTTCCACACGCCGCTTCTAACACCTGTGGTACGCACGAGGTTTCGGGACGTGCCCGAGTCCACGGGAAGGACACAAGGATGACGGGGTTATTACTCCAATCCCGCCCGGCGGAAGGCTTCCAGGTAGTGGGCGCGTTCGGCCTCGTCCTTCACCAGCGCCTGGGTCTCGACCCAGGCGAGCGACATGGTGGGCTGGGCCCGCAGCAGAGCCTGCAGGGCCGAGCGCGCCAGCTCCATGTCCCCGGCCATGGCGGCGGCCGCCGTCAGGATGCGAAGGCCGGCGACGAAATCCGGCCGCTGGCGGACACACTCGCGCGCCAGGCGGACGGCCTCGGTGTAGTTGCGGCCCACGAACTCGGCGTAGGCCACGACACCGCTGAAGATCGATGAGAACGGATCGCGCGGCGAGAGCCGGAGCGCGCGGCGGGCGTACTCGGCGCCCTCGTTCCACCGTCCGACGGTGCTCAGCACCAGGCCGTAATAGCCCTGGGCCAGGGAGAAGTTCGGATTGAGGCGGATAGCCATCTCGAACGAGGCCAGGGAATCCTCGAAGCGCCCGCGATGCAGGTGGACGGTCGCCAACGCCAGATGGACCCATGGATCGCCGCTGTCGGCGCGCATCGCAGCCAGGGCGGCGCGCTCGGCCGCCGGCACGGCGACCGTGACATCCTCCCAGCCCATATGGGCGCCGAAGGCGTAGCTCACCGCGAACACGGCCAGCGCCTGGGCATAATTCGGGTCGATGGCGATCGCCTGCTCGAGCAGCTGGCGTGCCCGGCGATTGTCCTCCGGCGTGACGCGCCAGTAATGCGACAGCGCGCGCACGACCAGGTCCCAGGCGTCGAGGCTGTCCGGCGGCTTGCGCTGGGCGCGGAAGCTCTCGGCGGCATGCACCTGCGGCTCGATGGCGGCCACGATCGACTCGGCGATCTCGTCCTGGATGGCGAACACGTCGCTGAGCCGGCGGTCGTAGCGCTCGGCCCACAGCTGCTGGCCGGTGGCGACCTCGTTCAGCTGCGCCGTGATGCGCACGTGCTCGCCGCTGCGCCGCACGCTGCCCTCGACCACGTAGCTGACTCCGAGCTCCGCGCCGATCTCCTTCAACGGCACCGATCTGCCCTTGTAGGCGAACGAGGAGTTGCGGGCGATCACCAGGAACCAGCGCTGTCGCGACAGTTCGGTGATGATGTCCTCGGCGATGCCGTCGGCGAAATAGTCCTGCTCCGGCTCGCCGCCGGCATTGATGAAGGGCAGCACGGCGATGGCGGGGCGCTCGGTGCGCACGGCCGCTTCCAGCTGGTGCCCCTCCAATGGGCCGGTAATGGCGCAGTCGCCGTCGGCGCGCGTCGACACCTCGCCGACGAAGCGCACGCCGCGACGGGCCAGGGTACGGATCAAGCGCTGCGCCTCGCCGTCGTCGCCGATCGCGCGCCGCGCGGCGTTGATGCGGCTGGCCAGCGTCGACTCCGACACGATGCGGCCGCGCCACACCGAGGCGATCAGGTCGTCCTTGCTGACGACGCGCTCGCGGTTCTCGACCAGGTAGAGCAGCAGGTCGAACACCTGCGGCTCGACGGCGATGGCGCTGTCGCCGCGATGCAGCTCGCGGCGGTCCGGATCGAGCACATGATTGTCGAAGACGAACTGCACGGAACTCGCCTCACGGCTGAAGGGTCGGGGACCATTAATCAAGCATCTCTCAAGGACAAATCAATCATCTGTCAAAGCTTCGGCTGGCGACTTGAGGCATGTACGCGGCCCTCTTCGAAAGGAAAAGCGTGTCGCTCCCTCTCCAACGGCCCCGCGACGGCGGGTCGACAATCCTTATCCGTCTCCTTGTCGGCCTTGTGGTCTTCCTGCCGGAAGGCATCCAAAAGCTCGCCTTTCCCGATGTTTTGGGCGCCGGCCGGTTTGCCAGGATCGGCATTCCGCTTCCCGACATGATGGGACCTTTCGTCGGCACTGTAGAAATACTCTGCGGCGCCCTGATCGTCCTCGGCCTGTTCACCCGGCTCGCCGCCATTCCCCTGGTTGTCGTCATGGTGGTGGCGATCGTGTCGACCAAGATCCCCATCCTGCTGGGGCACGATCTCTGGATCTTCCATCTCTCGGCCGACATGAAGCGCACCGGCCTGTGGAGCATGCTCCATGAGGCGCGCAACGACCTCACGATGCTGCTGGGATCGATCTACCTCGTGAGGGAAGGCAGCGGGCGCTGGTCGCTCGACGCCCATCTCGAAACTGGGTTCGCCTCCAAGCCTTCGCCCTCCACCGCCGTGGCGCCCTTGCCGAACCCGCTCGACCGCACCTTCCAGCGCATCCGCTGACATCAGCCAACAAGAGGAAAGCAATGAGTGTTGCCAAGTACGCGTGGGTCGTGACCATCGTGTCCCTCGCCTCGATCGCGAGCGGCGTCGTGGCGGAGCCGCAGCGCGGCGTGTCGCTGGTCGACAAGGTACGCGGCGCCAACGACCGCTTCAAGGACGTCTCGGTCGCCGTCGCCGAAGGCTACGCGCCGATCCCGTGCGCCAGCGGCGTCGATGGCGGCGCCATGGGCGTGCACTACGTCAGCGAGAAGCTCCTCAAGGCCGACACGGTCGACATCGCCCATCCGCAGGCGGTGATGTACGAGCCCGGGGCCGACGGCAACATGCAGCTGATCGCGGTGGAGTACATCACCTCGAAGGGGCCGGCCCAGCTGCAGGGCCAGCTGTTCAACTTCATGGGCGCACCCAACCGCTACGGCCTCGGCCCGTTCTACGAGCTGCATGTCTGGGCGTGGAAGCCGAACCCGCGCGGCGCCTTCACCGACATGAACCCCAACGTCACCTGCGAGCATGCCCATTGAAAAACCCGTCATCCCGACCGGAGCCGAGCGGAGCGAGGCGTAGCGGAGGGACCTTTTTGTTGATGCGTCGACAAAAAGGGTCCCTCGACTGCGCCGCCCTGCGGGCGGCTCCGCTCGGGATGACGGAAGTGAGGACCCAACCATGATCCGTTACACCCTGTTGGCCGCCGCGGCCGCGATCGCGGCTCTTCCGGCCGCTGCCCAGTCGTACCCTGAGGAGGCGATCCACATCGTCGTGCCGTTCACGCCGGGCAGCGCCACCGATGTCATCACCCGCACGGTCGGGGCTGAGATGGCGCGCACCTTGGGGGCGCCGATCGTCGTGCTGAACCGGTCCGGCGCCGGCGGCACGATCGGCGCGGGCCAGGTCGCGCACGCCAATCCCGACGGCTACACGCTGCTCGCCAACTCCTCGGGGCACACGGTGAATCCCGCGATCTATGCCGATCTCACCTACGACACGGCGTGGGACCTCCGCGGCATCACCTTGCTGGCGCAGCAGCCCAACATCCTGGTCGCAGCGCCGTCGAAGGGCTGGAAGACCGCCGGCGACTTCGTGAAAGCGGCGAAGGCCGCGCCCGGCAAGCTCACCTTCGCCACGGCCGGCACGGGCAGCGGCACGCACATGAACGCCGAGAAGTTCCGGCTGTCCGCCGGTATCGGCTTGGTGCACGTGCCCTACCGTGGCACGCCCGAGGCGCTGAACGACACCATGAACGGCCTCACCGACATCTGCTTCTGCCCGATCGTGGCGGCGCTGCCGATGATCAAGGCGGGCCGCGTCGTCGCCCTGGCCAACGGCGGCCGGCGGCGGTCGACGCTGTTGCCCGACCTCGCGACCACCGAGGAACAGGGTTTTGCCGACAGCGGCTACACGTTCTGGGTGGGCCTGTTCGCGCCGGCCGAAACGCCGACGGAGCTGATCGAGCTGCTCAACGCTGCGACCCGGAAGGCGCTCGCGTCACCCGAGGTCAGGGAACGGCTGCAGGCGCTCGGCGCCGACCCGTCGCCGATGACGGCTCAGGAGCTCGATCGGATGGTGGAACGCGAGATCCGGGAGAACGTCGAGCTGGCGCGGAAGGCCGATATCAGGCTGCAGTGAGGCCGCCGGCCACGGACGTGGATGGCCTTAGCCCGCCACGTCCGTCACCAGATGAAACAGGCAGTCCCCGCGCTCGCAGCGCGCGGGCACGCGCTTGCAGATCACCAGACCGTCGCGCTTGAACGGCACGACCTCGGGCTCGCGCCACGGCGTGTGGTGGAAATGGATGCGCGCCGCCGGCTGGCCCGCCTTCACCTCGGCGCCGAGGTCGACCAGCGGCTCGAACAGGCCGCTGTCGGTGGCGTAGACGTAGTAATCGTCGCCGCCGATTTCGGTCAGCCGCGTCTTGGTCTGTTCGGGAACGGCGCCCTGCAGCAGGCCGATATGCTTCAGCACGCGGCGCATGCCGTCCTCGGCGACCTTCAGCGAGGCCGGCGTCACCAGGCCGCCGCCGCCCAGCTCCGTGCCCATGGAGATCACGCCCTGGCGGTATGAGGCCGAGGTGAAGGTCTTGCCGCCGCCTTGCGGCGCCGAGGCGAGATAGCTCACCGGCGCGCCGAAGGCCTTCAGCATGCCGATCACCGCCTTCATCTGCTTGGCGTCCTCGTGCTTGGCCGCCAGCGCGCTCGGCATGTAGGTCAACGAGCTGCCACCGGAGTGGAAGTCGAAGCTGTAGTCGAAGCCCGGCAGCAGATTGTGCTCGATGAAGTAGGCGATCTGCTGGGTGATGGTGCCGTCGGCATCGCCGGGAAAGGAGCGGTTGAGGTTGCCCTCGTCGATCGGCGAGGTGCGGCGTCCTTCCATGGCCGCCGGGAAGTTGGCCGAGGGCAGGATCACCAGCCGGCCGGTGACGTCCTTGGGCTGCAATGAGCGGATGAGATTGCCGAGCCCGATCTGGCCCTCCCATTCGTCACCGTGGTTGCCGGCCTGCATCAGCACGTTCGGACCCTCGCCGTTCTTGATGCGCACGATGGGAATCGGGATCCAGCCGTAGGCCGAGCGGTGGACGGAATGCGGCACGCGCACGAAGCCGGTGGCCTTGCCCTCGCCCATCAGGTCGATGTCTGCCGACAGGCGGCTCATGGCCGAGAAATCGTTGCGCTGCTGCATATCTTGGCCCCTTCATTGCAAAAGACTCTGCGCTAGGATGATAGCGGAAGAGGTGATCCGATGAGTGCTGCTTTTGACGTCACCAAGCCGCTGCATGGCGTCTCGTTCGGCGCGACGGTGCGGCTCGCCAAGCCGCTGTCACAGGAAATCCCTGAGGGCCTGCCGGAGGTGCTGGCCGAGGCCGACGGCGTGCTGGTGATCCCGGGGCTCACGGAGATCGCGAGCCGGCCCGAGCTGCTGGTCGCGCTCAGCCGCAAGTTCGGCGCCGAGGTCGAGGACTATCACCACACGCTGACCCAGGCGAGCTCGGTGCATACCGGCGTGTCGGAGATCTTCCTGGTCTCCAACATGGCGCCGGTTTTCCGGGGGCCGCCCAAGCGGCCCGAGCCGCCGCTCACTGCCGACGGCCGGCTGCCGGTGCAGTATCCCCATCGCCGCGGCTGGCACACCGACCAGAGCTATCGCCGGCCGCCGCCCGACATCTCGCTGTTCTATGCCGTGAACCCGGTGGCGCGCGAGCGCGGCCAGACGCTGTTCGCCGACGGCACCGCGGCCTATGCGGCGCTGCCGCCTGACTTGAAGGCGAAAGTCGACGCGCTCGAAGGCCTGCACTGCCAGCCCGGCGGCGGCCGCAGCCGCGATGCCGTGCTGGCCGGCCGCGATCCCGGCGTGCAGCCGCCCAATGCACGCTCGCAGCGGCAGCCGGTCGTGCGCACGCATCCCGTCACCGGCAGGCCGGCGCTGTATCTCTGCGAATGGGGCCAAATGGACTGGGTCGAGGGGCCGTTCGTCGGCCTCGAGCCCGGCCCGCACGGCGAGGGGGCGAAGCTGCTCGACGAGCTGATGGCGCACTACACGCGGCCGGAGTTCGTCTATGTCCACGAATGGACCGAGGGCGACCTCGTGGTGTGGGACAATCGCTGCACTGTCCACGCTGCCACCTGGTACGACGCCGACAAGGAGCAGCGCATGATGTGGCGCACCACCGTGCGCGGCAATCCCGGCGCACTCTATGACGGCGAGGCGCGCAGCTGGCTGCCGCAACAGGCGGCGGATTAGTCCATTGCTGGGAGCGCGCCACTCCTAGCAATGATCATGAGCCGGCTGGAAGCCGGCGGTCCGGAAGAACATCAAGCCTTGGGCAGGATATTCATTTTCCGCCGCACCTCGTCGATCGGCATCTCGATCCAAGCCCAGTAGTCCCACTTGTCGGTGAGGTCGATGTTCACCTTCGAGCCGCGCTCGATCGCGGCCAGCATGAGCTCGGCCACGCCGGGCTTGGCGAGCTCGCCCATTACCACGAAGGGCTCATTGGTCGGGCGCATCTGCACGCCCGAGCTGAAGATCAACACCGCGAACAGCGCGACGTAGAACGGCCGTTCCTTCTTGAAGCCGGCGGTGAAGGAGGCGACCTGGATCTCGCCTTCCGGCGCGGTGCTGTAGCCGCCCAGCAGATGGCAGAAGTCGTGGTACAGGCCGGCCTCGGGGAAGCCGCCTCGCTCGCCCGGCACGGCGAAGCCGTGACTGTTGTAGAAATCGATCAGCTCGCGGCCGAGCGTGCCCTTGGGCAGCTTCTCCCAGGCGCGATAGCGCTGCGCGAGCTCAGGGTCCTCGATGACGCCGCGCATCGACAGCACGCTCTTGGCGAGGCCGAGCGGGCCGCGGAGCGCCAGCTGGTCCTTGAAGATGTCGGCGATGTGGCCACGGCGCAGGAAGTCGAGCTTGGCGATCAGCATATGGCCCTCGGCCATCAGGCGCAGGTCGGCCAGCACGGGCTCGGAGATCCCCAGCGCCTTGGTGAAGGCACTTACCTGGGCGATGCTCTCGGATTGCGGCGGGCCGTCGGCCAGCGCGATCACCATCATGCCGTTGGTGAACTGGCGGCGCAGAGCCTCCGACGCAGGGAAGCCGGCCGCCAGCTCGGCCGGCGTAATCGGCGCCAAGGTGTCGACGTCGGCCTCGATGTGCAGGATCATCTTCTGCGCCGCCTGCATCATCGCGCGCTGTGCGGGGCCGATCGGGCCTGGCGTCGAGGCGATGGTCTTGAGGGTGCGCAGGCCGAGCAGGGCGGCGGCGGGATCGGGCTTCACGTAATCCACGGCGGCCTCCAAAGCGAGAAGTCAACGCTTGTTGACATATGCAGAACAATTGCATTTGTCAACGCACGTTGGCATTTATTTGTGAATGCCCGACCGGCCCGCAAAGACCGCGAAATCCCGACGGACCCGCGACGCCATTCTCAAGGCGGCGCAGGAGCTTTTTGCCGAGCAGGGTTACGAACGCGCGACGATCCGCGATATCGCGGGCCGCGCGTCGATCGATCCCGCCATGGTGATCCGCTACTTCGGCAGCAAGGAGCGCCTGTTTGCCAGCGCCACGGACTTCGACCTCAGGCTGCCGGATCTCACCGCCATCCCCAAGGACGAGATCGGCGCGACGCTGGTCGCGCACTTCCTGGAGGTCTGGGAGGGGGCGGCAAGCAACGGAAGCCTGATCAGTCTGCTGCGCGCGGCCGCGACCAACGACGATGCTGCGGCCGCGGTGCGCGGCATCTTCGGTAGCCAGGTCGTGCCGATGCTGGCGCGCGTGGTCCCTCTGCCCGAGCTGCCGATGCGCGCCGGCCTGGTCGCCACGCAGATCATGGGCTTTGCCATCACGCGCTACGTGCTGAAGGTGCCGCCAGTGGTCGCCATGAACCGCGGGCAGATCGTGAAACTCCTCGGCCCGACGATGCAGAGGTACGTCGCGGGCAAGCTCTGAGCGGAGCGCAGACCTGAGGCCTGCGCCCAGCGACAGCAACGCATGCAGTCGATTGGAGCGCCACAATAAGTTGCGTGGCCGTTGGAACGACCCGCAAGCCGTACCCCTCCATGGAGCGCAAAAACTCCTGAGAATGAAACTGCGGTGAATGTTACGTTGGTTATTGACAAACGCTTAAGTTATCGATATCATGCGTTTGGCCTACTCGCTCTATTCATCGCTTATCTGTTCACACCATCGCTGGCAGCGCGCGCGTCTTGCTGTGCGCTGCCAGCCGGGGGCGTCAGAGGAGGTCAAAACCGGCAGCGCAAATAGCGGGAATAGCGGTAATTCAAAAACCACTAGCGAAAGTAGCGTAACTGTCCGAATTCGACTCATTGCCGGGAGCGCGCCACTCTGTGGCGCTCATGGGATGTCTCGACGACAAGAAAGTGCGCCGCGATCATGGGCTGACGCTGCAATATTCGACAACATCGATTGTGCGCCTTGCTGCCCCACGGCCATACTTGGTGCGGCAATCGATTGGCGAGCGAAGAGGGGTGTGGCCGACGTCACTCGCCGATCCGATCTGAGGTCACAGGGGAGGCTCCGATGCCAAGAAGTATTTTTGTCAGCGCCGTATCACTCGTCTTGCTTGCCGGTGCGGCCCTTGCACAATCCGCCACCTACACATGGACCGGCATGGGACAAGGGCAGGGCAAGTGTACGAGCTACAAGATGACCGTGAACGTGACGGTCGAAGGCGGCATGGTGAAGGGTGCTTTCCAGCAGGAAGGCCGCCCGCCGCGGCACTTTGAGGCCACCCTGGGCGCGGGCGGGATTATCAAGACCAAGGCTCAGCTCGACGGCGGTAACAGCATGGATGTCAAGGGGACGATCAAGGACGGCGAGAATTGGGTCACCCTCGACGGCTACTGCAAGTTCGACGCCAAGCTGGTGAAGAAGTAGCTGCGGTCCGGCAAGACGCTACTTCTTCTGCGCGTAGTGTTCGGCGATCATGTGCGCCACCGCGACCGTGACGCGCTTGCCCGTCGGGATGTGCAGGAATTCGTTGGGACCATGCGCATTGGAATGCGGTCCCAGCACGCCGGTGATCACGAACTGCGTGTTGGGGAACTTCTCGCCCAGCATGCCCATGAAGGGGCTCGTGCCGCCTTCGCCCATGTAGGCGGCCGGCTGGCCGAACGCCTGTTGCGAGGCCTCGCCTACGGCCTTCTCGAGCCACGGGGCGAGCGGCGGGGCGTTCCAGCCGCTCTGGCCCTCGCCGGCGTCGAACTCGACCGCGGCGCCGTGCGGCGGGTCGGCTTCCAGCGTCTTTTTCATCGCCAGCACCGCGGCCTTGGCATCGAGCGTCGGCGGGGTGCGCAGGCTTAGCTTGGCGGTCGAGTAGGGCAGCAGCACATTGCCGGCGTCACCTGGCGCGGGGTAGCCGTCCATGCCGGTGATGGCGAGCTGCGGGCGCCAGGTGCGGTTCAGCACCATCTGGCCGAGATCGTCGACCATCGGCCTGGTGCCGCCGGCGAAGGGGAATTTGGTGTAGACCTCCTGGCCCAGCACGCGCGCGGCCTCCTTGGCCTGCTCGATGCGCTGCGGCGGGATCTGCACATAGAGGTCCTGCAGCTTGATCTCGCCAGTCGCCTCGTCCTCTAGTCGTGACAGCAATCCACGCGTGATGCGGAAGGAGGAGGGCACGATGCCCGACGCGTCGCCCGAGTGCACGCCCTCGGTCAGCACTCGCACGGTGAGCGTGCCGCCGGCGATGCCGCGCAGCGACGTCGTGAGCCACAGCCGGTCCCAGTCGCCGCAGCCCGAATCCAGGCAGACGACCAGCGAGGGATTGCCGATGCGCGGCAGCAGGTGGTCGACGTAGTAGGGCAGATCATAGCTGCCGCTCTCCTCGCAGCCCTCGATCATGACCACGCAACGGGCGCGCGGCACCTTCTGGTCACGCAGCGCCTTCAGCGCAGCGAGGCTGCCGTAGATCGCATAGCCGTCATCGGCGCCGCCGCGGCCGTAGAGCTTGTCGTCCTTGCGGACGGGAATCCACGGACCGAAGCCCTCCCACCAGCCCTTCATCTCGGGCTGCTTATCGAGATGGCCGTAGAGCAGGACGGTGTCGTCGCTGTCGCCCGGGATCTCCATGAAGATCAGCGGCGTGCGGCCGGGCAGGCGCACCACCTCCAGCGTGGCGCCGGGAAAATCCGCGAGCTGCGGGCGCGCCCAGGCCTCCATCAGCTTGACGGCGTCGTCCATGTAGCCGTGCTCGGCCCATTTCGGGTCGAAAGCCGGCGATTTGTTGGGGATGCGGATGTACTCGGTGATCGAGGGCAGGATCGAATCGTCCCAGAAGGCGCCGACGAAGCGGCTCAGGCGGTTGGTGTCCATGAGCCCGATCTTATGCCAGATTGTTCGCTCCTCCGGGGAGACACTTCGATGTTCGACGTTGAACAATTCATTGCCGATCTGCACAGCACCCTCGGCGAGCGCTCGCGCAAGGCCCTGAAGGAGGTCGTGGCGCGGGCCGTCTCCGATCCATCAGCGGTCGTGCGCGCCCTGGGTGAGCCCGACAAGGCCGGGGTGAACGTGCTGCACCGCTCGCCGGAACTGACGGTCCTGACGCTCGCCTGGTCGCCTTTGCAGGTGACCCTGCCGCACAATCACCGCATGAGCGCGGTGATCGGCATGTATGGCGGCCGCGAGGACAACACTTTCTGGCGCAAGGCCCGCGATGGCTCGAAGTTCCAGATCGAGCCCGCGGGCGGCGAGGCGCTGGGGACGGGCGACGTGGCCCTGCTCGGGCCCGACATCGTCCACTCGGTAGTGAACCCGCTCGGCAAGATCAGCGCCGCCATCCACGTCTATGACGGGCCGTTCCTCACCGTCGAGCGCAGCATGTGGGACGCCGAGACGCTCGAGGAGAAGCCCTACGACATCAACGCGGTAGCCAAGGGCATGCCGCTGCGCCAGTAGCCTGCCTCCCTGCGCGAAGCGCGGGGAGGCGAGCGCTTTTGGCCGCGTAGCGGCCAAAACGCATGGCTGTCATACGGCGACGGAGGGGTCATGAGCATCATCACTGGTGCTCATGACCCCTCCGCCCACTTCGTGGGCACCTCCCCATCGCGGAGTCCGCGATGGGGAGGGAAGCTCTTACCCCTTCGGACAGGGGAAGACCCTCATCTCGGGGCCGAGGTCGTAGGGCGCCGGAACCTCCTTGAGCGACATCACCTTCTCATGCAGCGCCCAGTCGAAGGCGCGCTGATGGCGTGAGCAGAAGTCGGGATCCAGCCTCGGGCGCTGGGCCGTGCGGTTGGCGATCTCGGTGACCATGACGTCGAGGTTGGCCTTCTTGCGCGCAACCACCGACTTGATCTCGGCGGCGTTCGACGAAAGCTCGGGATTGTATTTCTTCATGAACGCCGCGTATTCGTCGTCTAGGTACATCTTCCCGTCGGGGCCCTTGCATTGGAGGGCGCCGACCACGAGCTCCTGCTGGACCATGCGGACGCGGAAGGCCATCAGCTCGTTGTCGGTGTAGCAGATCGTCTTGACGTTGGCGGGCGGCGTGATGGCCGCGACGGGCGCCTGGTAATTGTTGGAGACCGTGGTCTCGGGCTGGCTCGGCGTGCAGGCAAGAAGCGTCGATCCGCACGCGACAAGAATCGACAAGGACAGAAGCGGCTTTTGCATTTCTTGGTTTCCTCGAGGGGGTGAGGCCGAAACGCGCCCAGCATCCGGACGTTCCCCGTCGAGCACAAGAGAGTCACGCTGTCACAGGCGGCGCTCGCTGCGCGGGTCGAGCGCGTCTTGCAAGCCGTCCCCCAGGAAGTTGAAGGCCATCACCGTCAGGAAGATCAGCAGGCCCGGCAGCAGGGCGAGGATCGGCGCCTGCTGCAGCAACTCCTGCGCGCCGGTCAGCATGTTGCCCCAGCTCGCCGCCGGCGGCTGGGTGCCGAGGCCCAGGAACGACAGCGTCGATTCGAGGAGGATGAGGGCGCCGATCGAAAGCGTGGTGGCGACGACCAGGGAGCCCGCCGCGTTGGGCAGGATGTGGCGAAACATGATGCGCCCGGGTCGCGCGCCTAAGGCCTGCGCCGCTCGCGTGAAGTCGCGCGCCTTGAGCGACAGGGTTTCGGCGCGCACCAGGCGCGCCACTGTGGTCCAGCCGGTCAGGGCCACGATGACGATGATGCGGTAGAGCGAGAAGGTCTCCGACTGGGCGAGCTCGACCGGCACTCCGATCTTGCGGGGATCGATGGCGGCGATGACGATCAGGAGCGGCAGCAGCGGCAGCGCGATGACGCCGTCGGTGAGCCGCATCAGCACGGCATCGAGGCGGCCGCCGCGGTAGCCCGCCACGACACCGATCACGGCGCCGATCACCGCCGACAGCAGGGCCCCGGAGACGCCGACCAGCAGCGACACGCGGCCGCCGTCGAGCAGGCGCTGGAAGAGGTCGCGGCCGAGGTCGTCGGTGCCCAGCCAATGCTCGGCCGAGGGCGGCTCGAAGCGGCGGAAGAGGTCGGTCGCCGTCGGGTCGACGCCGCGCAGGTCGGCGATCCATGGCGCGGCGAGCGACAGGATGAGCAGCACGAACAGGAACAGCAGGGACACAACAGCGAGCCTGTGGCGCAGCAGGCGGTTCCAGACCAGGCGGCTGGGACTGGCCGACGGCCGGGCGGCGATGTCGCTCATGCACTCTGCTCGATCGAGACGCGCGGATCGACCCAGGCGTAGGCGAGGTCGGCCAGAAGGTTGCCCAGCATGGTGGCCAGCGTCGCGATCAGCAGGCCGACCAGGGCGAGGTTGTAGTCGTTGTCGAGGATGGCCTGGTAGATCGCCTTGCCCATGCCGGGCCAGGCGAACATGGTCTCGGTGATCAGCGCCCCGGAGAAAAGGCCACCGAAGGACAAAGCGAGGATGGTCAGCACCGGCGCCAGCGCATTGCCGAAGGCATGGCGCCAGCGCACGCCGGTTTCGGGTACGCCCTTGGCGCGGGCGGTGCGGATGTAGTCCTGGCGCAGCACTTCGATCATGGCGCCGCGCATGAAGCGCGTGTAGCCGCCCAGCTGCACCAGCGTGAGTGTCAGCACCGGCAGTACGAGGTAGCGCAGCCGGTCGGCAAGCGCGGCCCACCAAGTCGTCCCCGGCCGGATGTCGGCCTGGCCGCCGGCCGGTAGCCAGCCCAGCTTCACCGCAAAGAGCGTGATCAGGAGCAGGGCGAGCCAGAACGGCGGCGTGGAGATGCCGCCGAAGCAGAAGAGGTTGATCAGGTAGTCCGAGCGGCTGCGCGGCCGCGACGCTGCCCAGATGCCGAGCGGCAGCGCAATGGCGACGGCGATGACGAAGGCGAGGCCCGCGAGCACGAAGGTGTTGACGAGCCGCGGCCACAGCACCGCGAGCACCGGCTGGCTGTAGGACCGCGAGTAGCCGAAGTTGCCCTGCAGCGCCTGCAGGGCCCAGGCGAGGTAGCGTTCGAGCAACGGCTTGTCGAGACCATAGACCGCCTTCAGGCGCGTCACGTCGGCCGCCGTCATCTTGGGATCGCCCGCGATCATGAGGTCGATGGGATCGCCCGGCATCAGGCCGATCAGCAGGTAGACCACGAAGCTCATCAACGCGAGGGTGATCGCGGTCTGGACGGCCCGACTGACGAGGTAGCGGGTCATGCCCCGATCATGCCCCGAGACGTTTCTCCAGCCCCGCCTTCACCGCGGGCCACTCGGTGTCGATGATCGAGAAGAAGACCGAATCGCGCACATGGCCGTCGGCCATGATCATGTGCTTGCGGTGGATGCCTTCCTGGGTGGCGCCGAGCTTGGCGATGGCGGCGCGGCTCCTGGCATTGCGCACGTCCGTCTTGTACTCGACGCGGTGGAATTTCAGCACCTCGAAGGCGTGCTGCATCAGCAGCAGCTTGCATTCGGGGTTGACCGGTCCCGACCACACCGAGGGCTCGTACCAGGTCGAGCCGATCTCGAGCTTCTTGTGAGCCTCCTCGATGTTGAGGTAGCGCGTCATGCCGACGCAGCGGTCTTGCGCCTTCAGGAAGACGACGAAGGCGATGTCATGCACGCCGTCGCTGCGTCGGAGCGCATTGTCGATGTAGGGATTGAACAGCGGCCCCAGCGCCGAGGTCGTGGTGGTGAAGATCTCGGGATGCTGCGCCGCCGGCCGCACCAGCTCGCGATGGCGTTCCTCCAGCGGCTCGAGCCGCACGAAGCGGCCGTCGAGGATGGGCTTGGCAAGGGTCATGCGGTTACTCCCAGCGCCACTGCTCGATCCACAGGGTCGAGCTGTTGAGCGTGCCCGTCGGCACCACGCCCTTCAGCGGCTTGGGGATGACGAAGGGATCGACGCGGAAGAACAGCGGCAGGACGGGCAGGTCGTCGGCGTGGATGCGCTGGATGTCGGCGAACAGGCCGCGCCGCTTGGCGAAGTCGAGCTCGCGCTCGGCGGCGTCGAGGGCGGCATCCATGGCGGGATTGCGGTAGCCCGGATAGTTCTGGCCGCTCCAGGCATTCTCGGCCGACGGGATCTCCTTGGAATGAAGCAGGGTGCGCGGCACGCCTTCGGGGCTCTGCACCCAGGCATACATGGCAAGGCCGGTGAATTGCCGCCGGTTCAGCGCTTCCGAGAAGACGCGGGGCGGCTCGGCCTTGATGCGGATCTCGATGCCGACCTGCTTCAGCTGGCTCTGGATCACCTGCGCCACCAGCTCGCGCACGCGATTGCCGGCGGTCGTGGTGAGCTCGAGCGACAGGCGCTCGCCCTTGCCGTTCTGGCGCACGCCGTTCCTGATGTCGGAAAAGCCCGCCTCGTCGAGCAGCCTGCGCGCCTGCGCGGCATCGTAGGGGTAGTGCCTGGTATTGGCCGTGAACATCGGATCGAGGGGACTGATCGGCCCGTCGGCGACCGGCTGTTTGCCCTCGAACAGCTTCTCGGAGATCGCCTTGCGGTCGAGCGCCATCAGGATCGCCTGGCGTACGCGCCGGTCCTCCAGAAGCTTGTTGTCGAGCATGGTGTCGATGTGCTCGTAGATCAGCGCCGGCTTGTAGATGAAGTCGTACTTGTCCTTGTGGCGCTTCTCGAAGGCCAGCGCCTGGTCGAGCGACAGCCCGAGCTCGCCCATCACGTAGTCGACGTTGCCCGACAGGAAGTTGGCCTCGAGGGCCGCGGTGTTCTCGATGATCTTGACGACGATGCGCTTGAAGTGCGGCTTCTCGCCGGTCCAGGTCGGGTTCTGCTCCAGCACGATGCGGCTGCCGGGCACGATCTCGACGATGCGGAAGGGGCCGAAGAACAGGCCGGGGTTCGTCGAGTCGGTGTCGAAGGCGGTCTTGTTGCGGTACTCGGCGGGATTGGCCTCGAAGATCGGCTTCTCGATATGGGCCGGCAGCAGCAGCAGGGCCATGCTGTTATAGTCGAAGGTGACGCGGTCGATCGTCATGGTGAAATGGCGATCGTCCTTGGCGTCGAACTTGATGATGCGACGATAGGCTTCCGACGAGGCCACGCCCGACAGCGGATGGCGGCCGACGTCGAGGGTGAAGGCGACGTCCTTGGCGGTGACCGGCGTGCCGTCGCCCCATTTCAGGTCGCGCAGCTCGATGTCGATCTCCATGCCCTTCTTGCCGTCAGGAAGATCAACGACCCGCGCGCGGCCGTTCTCGATCGTCGGCAGCTCCGTGCAAGTCATGCAGATCAGCTTCCACTCCGGACTCCAGGCCGTGAGCGGACGCGTCGTCATGTTGCTGATCAGCGACTTGGCCAGCATGGAGCTGATCAGCGGGTTCCAGGTGCCCGGCGACTGGGTCATGCCGATGACCAGCTCGTCCTTGGCCCGGGCGGGCGCCGCGAGCGCGCAGAGCGCGAGGACGATGAGAAGCAAGCGACGCATCATTGCCGAAGGTCGCATCTTTGCTGGGAGCGCGCCACTCCGTGGCGCATCTTCTGCGCGTTGCGACATCCTATGAGCGGCACGGAGTGCCGCGCTCCCAGCAATGAGTCTTACCGCCCCAGCGTCGGGCGTGGCGCGGGCGGGCGGCCGCCGTGGTTGGCGGACCACTGCTCGGGCGCCTCGAGGAAGGCGCGGGTCTCGGCGAGGCCCTTCTCGTCGAAGTACTTGTACTTCGAGGCGGCATCCAGCGCGTCCCACCAGGTGGCGAGCGCGTGCAGCTTGACGCCGCCCGCCGCCAGCATCTCGACGCTCTGCGGGAAGATGCCGTAGTGGAAGATCACGAAGCAGTCGGTGACCTTGGCTTCGGCTTTCTTCAGGGCCTCGATGAATACCAGCTTGCTGCCGCCATCGGTGGCGAGGTCCTCGACCAGCAGCACGCGCTTGCCGGGTTTGAGATCGCCCTCGATCTGGGCCATGCGGCCAAAGCCCTTCGGCTGCTTGCGCACATAGATCATCGGCTTCTTGGCCAGCGCGGCCAGGAAGGCGGCGAACGGGATGCCGGCGGTCTCGCCGCCCGCCACCACATCGATCTTGCTCCAGCCGATGTCGCGGTCGATGGCCTTGAGCGCGTGGCTCATGATCTTTGCCCGCGCCTCGGGATAGGAGATCAGCTTCCGGCAGTCGATGTAGACCGGGCTCGCCCGACCCGAGGTGAAGATGTAGGGGTTCTCGGGCCGGCAATGGATGGCCTCGATCTCCAGCAGCAGGCGCGCGGTGTCCCGGGCCTCGGTCGTGCCTGAAGCACGCGCCGAATTTGCCTTGCCGTTCAACTTGTTGGCCACCTTGTGCAGAGGTTCGGCGGCCGGCGTTTTGCCCTTCTTCTTCGTCGCCATCAGCTGCCTTTCCCCCGATCGGCTTGCGACAAAATGACGGCCGTGTGTTTAGCGTCCGGCCACAGGACCGGCAAGAGTGAGTCCGTCCAACGCTCACCGAAGACACAAGAAGTTAGTCGGTTTCTTTAAGGGACTTGCCAACAGGCAGGCGCCAACCGCGATAGATCGACATCAAGCGCAGGAAAAGGCAGAGCGCGGCCCCGAACAGCACGACCGGCAGGTGCGGCAGCCCCAGCACGAAACCCAGCGCCACCGAGCCTGCCCCGGCGAGGGCCGCCACGGCATAAAGCTCGGCGCGCAGCACGGTCGGCACTTCCAGGGTGAGGAGGTCACGGGCCACACCGCCGCCGATGCAGGTGATCACGCCCAGGATCGCCGCGACGAAGGGACTGAGGCCGAAGGCCAGCGCCTTCTCGGTACCGGTCACGGCAAAGAGGCAGAGGCCGGCCGCGTCGAACAGCTGCACCGGCGTCCTGAGCCGCCCGATCTGGCCCGAGGCGAAGAAGCCCAGCAGGCCCGCGGCGATGGTGATGGCGAAGTAGCGCCAATGGCCGATCGCGGCCGGCGGCACGGCGCCGATCAGCAGGTCGCGGGCGATGCCACCGGCCACGCCTGCGGCCCAGGCCACGACCAGCACGCCGAACAGATCAAGGCGCTTGCGCACGGCCTGGGTGGCGCCGCTGATGGCGAACACGAAGGTGGCGGCAAGATCGAACGCATCGAACAGCATGCGGCGAGACTACACCGATTGCAGGAATGCGCCGACATGCCAGAGCTGACGTGGCAGAGTGGTGCGCAAGGGAGAGCGCATGTCCACGAGCCGCACCTACCGCGACTGGCGGGTCTTTCGTTTCGTCATGGGGCGCAGGCGCCTGCTGCTGTCGACGCTGGCCGGCGTGATCCTGCTGATCCTGTTGCCCGACCGCTTCCGGATCGCAACGCGCTTCATCCTGGCGTGGGATCTGACGGCGCTGCTCTACGTCACCTCGATCATGGTGATGATCTGGGGCTCGACCGTCGAGGACTGCCACGACCTTGCCGCCCTCAATGACGTGGGCGACTGGATGATCCTGTTCCTGGTCGTTGCGGCGGCGACGGTGAGCTTCGTCTGCATCGCCGCCGAGCTGCCGACGCTTAAGTCGCCGGAGCATTCGCTGGCGCTCGGCATCTTCATCACCGGATTGACCGTCATCCTGTCGTGGACCTTCACCCACACCGTGTTCACGCTGCACTACGCCAACGTCTATTACCGGCCGGACGACGACGGGCCGGGCGGGCTTGCCTTTCCCGGCCATCGCGAACCCGACTACCGCGACTTTCTCTATTATTCGTTCGTCATCGGTTGCGCCGCGCAGACCGGCGACGTCGCCACCGTGTCGCGGCCCATGCGCAACCTCACCATGGTGCACGGCATCGTGGCCTTTGCCTTCAACACCGCGATCCTGGCGCTGACCATCAATGTCGGCGCGAGCCTGTTGTCCTGAGCCGGCATGCCGCCGCGCAGCCGCCTCATCGAGCTGATCGCACTGGCATTGTTCGTGGCGCTGTGCCTCGGCATCGGCGCGCTCGGCGCGTCGGTCGTGCAGACCAGTGTCGACACCTGGTACGCCGAGCTCATCAAGCCCGACTTCACGCCGCCCGACTGGGTGTTCGGCCCGGTCTGGACGCTGCTCTACGTCCTGATGGCGGTGGCGGCGTGGCGCGTCTGGCGCGCCGCCGACAGCGACACCGCGCGCGGACCGCTGACGCTGTTCGCCCTGCAGCTGGCGCTGACGCTCGCCTGGACGGTGGTGTTCTTCGGCCTGCTGAAGATCGGGGCGGCGGTGGCGACGATCATCGTGCTCGATGTCGGCGTCATCGTCACGGTGCTCGCCTTCCGCACCGTAGACCGGATCGCCGCCCTGCTGATGGTGCCCTACCTCGCCTGGGTCGCCTTCGCCACGGTTCTCAACATCGCGATCTGGCGGCTCAATCCGACCGCCTGAGACTAGTGCTCGTGGCCATGGCCGTGGTGATGATGCGTCGCATCGTGGTTGCTCAGCCCCTCGGCGTCGTCGGCCTTGAGCTCCATGAAGACGACCGAGGACAGGATCGTGAGCACGCCCAGCGCCAGGAACGCCTGCTGCACGCCGTCGACGATGGCGGCGGGATGCGAATGCAGCTGCGGCGGCACGAAGATGGCGGCGATCAGGGCGGCGCCGGCCACGCCGAAGCTGATGGCAAGCTGCTGGCCAGTGGCGGCGATGGTGCTGGCGGCGCTGGTCTGTGGGCCCTCGACGTCGGCATAGACCAGCGTGTTCATGCTGGAGAACTGCAGCGAGGTGAAGAAGCCCAGCACGAAGGCCTGCACGACGATCCGCCAGATCGGCGTGTCAAGGCCCACGGTCGCGAACGACATGATCATCAGGCCGACCAGGATGGTGTTGGCGACCAGTACGTTGCGATAGCCCAGCCGCGACAGGATCGTCGGTACGAAGGTCTTGAGCCCGATCGACGCGATCGCCTGCGGCAGCACCAGCAGGCCCGACTGGACCGGCGAGAAGCCGAGTCCCACCTGGTAGAGCAGCGGGAAGAGGAACGGGATGCCGCCCAGCCCCAGCCGGGTAAAGAAGCCGCCGCTCACCGCCGCGCGGAAGGTGCGGATGCGGAAGAGGGCGAGGTCGAGCAGTGGGTGGGCCATCCTCGTCGCGCGGAGGCCGTAGCCCGCCAGCATGGCGGCCGACAGCCCGGTCAGGAACAGGATTTCGGAAAGGCCGAGCGTGTGATCGCCGAACACCTCGAGCACGTAGGACAAGAGCGCAATGCCGCCGCCGAACAGCACCAGCCCGATGAAATCCAGCGGATGGGTCTGCTTCTCACGATAGTCGGGCAGATAGCGGCTGACGTAGAACAGGCCGAGCAGGCCCACCGGCACGTTGACGTAGAATACACCGCGCCAGTCGAAATAGACCACGATCAGGCCGCCGGCGACCGGCCCGACCATCGGCCCGATCAGGCTGGGCACGGCGACGAAGCTCATCACGCGCACCAGGTCGGCCTTGTCGTAGGTGCGGGCGAGCGTCAGGCGGCCGACCGGCATCATCATGGCGCCGCCCATGCCCTGCACGACACGGCAGGCCACCAGCATCTCGATGCTGGTCGACAGGCCACACAGGATGGAGCCCAGGGTGAAGAGCCCGATCGCCGAGGCGAAGACCCGGCGCGTGCCGAAGCGGTCGGCCATCCAGCCACTGATCGGGATGAAGACCGCGAGGCTCAGCGTATAGCTCGCCAGCACCGACTTCACGTTGATCGGCGTGACGTCCATGGACTGGGCGATCGCCGGCACCGCGGTGTTGAGGATCGTCGTGTCGAGCGCCTGCATGAAGAAGGCGACGGCGACCAGCCACGGCAGCAGCCGCTTGGTCGTGGCGTCGGGCGTGATGGCGGTCGCGGTCATGGTCAGCCTGTCGGCCGCAACACTGTGCCCATCGGTCGGCAGTCGACGCAATCACCTTCGGAGCATGGCTACGATCCTGTTACAGTGGCGTCTGGAGGTGATCATGCGAAGGCGCTCGTTGGTCGGTGGCGGTCTTGCGATTGCGGTGCTCAAGGCCGCACCGGCGCTGTCTCAGCGCGATCCGTTGCCGTCGTGGAACGAGGCGCCCGCCAAGCGATCGATCCTGGACTTCGTCGCGCGGACAACGACGCCAGGCAGTCGCGACTGGGTACCGCTGCCCCAGCGCATCGCCACGTTCGACAACGACGGCACGCTGTGGTGCGAGCAGCCGATGTACGTTCAGACGGTATTGGCCCTCGACCGCCTCAAGGCGACGGTCGACAAGCACCCCGAATGGCGCACCACCGAGCCGTTCCGCTCGCTGCTGGCCGACGACCGTGACCAGCTCGGCGCGCTGGGCGAGAAGGCGATGCTGGAGGTCGTGGCGGCGAGCTATAGCGGCCTCACGACCGAGGAGTTCAGCCAGGCCGTCCTCGACTGGCTCGCAGTGACGCGCCATCCGCGCTTCAACCGGCTTTATACAGAGCTCATCTATCAGCCGATGCTCGAGCTCCTGGCGCTGCTGCATATGCACCACTTCAAGACCTTCATCGTCTCGGGTGGCGGCATCGAGTTCATGCGTCCCTGGACCGAGCGTGTCTATGGCATCCCGCCGGAACAGGTCGTGGGGTCGTCCGGCGTGACGCGCTACGTGATGCGGGCGCCCGACAAGCCGGTCCTGGTGAAAGAGCCGAAGGTTGAGTTCATCGACAACTTCGTGGGCAAGCCCGAGGGCATCAACTATTTCATCGGGCGACGGCCCGTGCTCGCCTTCGGCAATTCCGACGGCGATCAGCAGATGCTGGAATGGACGGCGGCCGGCGGCGGTGCGCACTTCATGGGCCTGGTTCACCATACCGACGCCGTGCGCGAATACGCTTACGATCGCAACTCGCCGGTCGGCCAGCTCGACAAGGCATGGGACGAGGCGGTGCGGCGAGACTGGCTGATGGTCGACATGAAGAAGGACTGGAAAGTGATCTTTCCCTTCGAGCTGAACTGATGCGCGCGCGAGGGTTCGCGGTTGGCTGTGCGATGATCTGTCTGGTGTCGGCGGCGTCGGCCCAGACCAACCCCGCGCCGGGCCTGGCCAATCCCGCTTCGACGAACTGCATCGACAAGGGCGGCGCGCTCACGATCGAGCGGCGCCCCGATGGCGGCCAGTACGGCGTCTGCGTCTTCACCGACAACTACCAGTGCGAGGAATGGGCGATGTTCCGCGGTGAGTGCCGGGTCGGCGGTCTGCGCGTCACCGGCTACATCACGCCGGCGTCGCGCTATTGCGCCATCACCGGGGGACGCTACACGGTCATTGCCAACAGCGGCGCCGCCGACGAGCAGGGCGCGTGCGCCCTGCCGAGCGGCAAGTCGTGCGATGCGGTGGCCTACTACGCCGGCACCTGCAGTCGCTAACGCTTTGTAATCGCAGCTCAGGCCGCTGCCAGCTCCACGCCGGTGCGGCGGGCTTCCAGCAGGAAGGCTCGCGTCATCTGGACAAGCTCTGTGATCCAGTAGAGCTGATGCCGCTCGTCCTGCAGAAAGTCGATCGGAAGACCTGCGCGGCACAACACCTCGATGGCAGGGGGTACCTCGTCGCAGGCTTCCCGCCATCCGATCGTCCATCCCGCATCCGCGGCGCCGGCGGTCCAGCGCGCGAACCGCGTCTGCAGTGCCGCGCTGTCGAGTTCTCTCTGTGCTGGAATGCGGTAGACCACCGCCAGCCGGTACACGTTCAGCTGGACGTGGAGCTCGAGTCGACTGCCAAGGCCGTGCACCAGGTAGCGCGCCTCAGGAGCACCACTGAGGTGTGAGATGCGGACTGCCGTTCGGTTGACATCGTGTCCTTGGACGCTCCCCGAGTAGAAGTCGGGCACGGGATCGTCCATCGCCTTCAGCGCCTCGAGCAATGCATCGAAGACGGCATCGGTCCGCGCCTTGAGAGTGCCGTATGCATGCGCTTTGTCGAGAGCACCGGCCTCGGCTTCGATGCTGTCCGCGTGTGCTGTCAGGTCCTTCCGATCGGCGTCCTCGAGCCCGGCCGCATATCGGCGGATGAGCGCTGCGAGCTCACGCTTTTCGCGCGCCTGTTCCGACCGCGGCTCACGCATGACTTTACTCTTGGAACGCTGCTGCCCTCACTGCTGTTAAGCCGGCGGCTGACGGCAAGAAAGTCTCAAAGCTGCATAGCTCGCGGCACGCATTGCCCTCAGGATCGCGGCGTCGGTGTTTGACGTACGCCTCCTACGCCGCCGCCGCCTTTTTCCGATTGGCCTCCAGTCGGCGGTCGACCAGGGCGACGCCGCGGTCGATCTCGGGATGGCTCAGCCCCTTCTCGCGGGCGATCAGCTGCACCAGCTTGTCGGCGCGCTCGATGAAGGGCACGCCATTGTTGAGGGCGCGGGCGGCCGACGCGGGACGCGTCAGGCTCTGCGCCGCCGCGGCGTACTTCTCGAACGGCACGAGGTCGGCCGGGTTGGCGCCGAGCTTGACGCAGAGATCGACCACGAAGTCGTAGACCGATTTCGACGTGGCAAGGTCGCTGTGCACGGCCTCCTGCGCGGTGCGCATGCCGTCCTCGGTGACGCAGCGGTAGTTGCCGGCGAGCAGCATGGCCCACTTGGCGAGCGGCACGAACACGGAGTCGTAGACCTTGAGCTTGACCGGCAGCTCGGTCTTGCCCTCCGGCGTGTCGAAGCGTACGGCCTCGATCTCCTTCTCGAGCTGGCGCAGGATCGCGGTCGCCTTGTCGTCCTTGAACTTGGTGACCTTGAAGTTGGTGGGGAGCGTCACCTGCAGGAAGTTGACCTTCTCCTCGGGCGGGCGGATCGCCTGCGGGTCGGGGCTGTTGAGGGTGATGCGCTCGGGATCGAAGCTGTCCCAGACCGAGGCGTCGGTATAGGCGGGCTTCAGCTTGTCGCAGTCGAGGCCCGGGATGCGCCGCAGGTAGGCCAGCGGCGGCATGTTCATAATCGACATGCAGGGCACGCGCGACTTGCCCACGGCGTCGAGCAGCTCGCGCACGACCGGCACGCGATATTGCGGCTCCTGCATGGCGAGCCCGACGAGGTCGTAGTCGGCGGGATTGACGCCCGCTGTGCCGCCCGCCGTCACCTTGCCCGGCAGCTTGCGCGAATCGAGCAGGACCTGGTCCTTGCGGCCCCTGACCGGCAGGCGGACCTTGAAGCCCTCCTGGTTGATCAGGTCGGCCTCGGCTGGCAGGCAGATGAGATGGATCGAATGGCCGCCAAACAGGATTTTCGACGCCAGCAGCGATCCGTAGGATGCGCCGAGCATCAGGATTTTGTACGCCATTTGACCATCTCCCTTCACGATTCCTTGCTTTATAGCTTCCTCCGGCGGGCGATGCGCCGTCAATTGTGTTGCTCAACCATTTGCCGGCTTCAGCGTTGAAGGGGACCATGAATTTGCTGCGGCCGGGCCACACTGTCTGGCGGATCGAACGGGCGAAACGGGCCGCTGTGCTGGTCGATGCCGCCAACTTCTTCGCAGCCGTGCGCCAGGCCTGCCTCAAGGCCCAGCGCAGCATTCTGGTCGTCGGTTGGGACATCGACAGCCGCACCCACCTGGTGGGCGCGAGCGGCCGGCCGGAAGACGGTTATGCCAGTGATTTCGCCGAGTTCCTGAGCGAGCTGGTGCAGACGCGACCCGACCTCCACGTTCATCTTCTCCTCTGGGACTATTCGCTGCTGTATGCCGGCGAGCGCGAGCTCCTGCCGCGACTGTCGCTGGGCTGGCGCACGCCCGAGCGGATCACGCTCTGCATCGACAATTCGGTGCCCTTCGGCAGCTCCCAACACCAGAAGATCGTGGTGATCGACGATGCGCTGGCCTTCTCCGGCGGTCTCGACATCACCATCCGGCGCTGGGACACACAGGCTCATTCGGCCGAGAATCGCGAGCGCGTCGATCCGACGGGGCAACCCTACCGGCCGTTCCACGACGTGCAGATGATGGTGGACGGGCCGGCCGCCGGTGCGCTCGCCCTGCTGGCGCGCGAGCGCTGGTGCCATGCCAATGGCGGGACACCCCGGGTCGAGCCGTTCGGCGATCCATGGCCCGACAGCTGCCCTGCCGACTTCACCGACGTCGAGGTGGGTATCGCTCGAACCCAGCCGCGCTACAACGGCGAGGCCGCGATCAGCGAGGTCCAGGCGCTGTTCCTGGACTCCATCGACCAGGCGCAGCGCCATATCTATATCGAGAACCAGTTCCTGACTTCGTGGCTCATTGCCGACCGGCTGGCCGAACGCCTGCGCCAAAACCCCGAGCTCGAGATCGTGATCGTGGCGCCGCGCAGTCACGATTCCTGGGTCGAGAAGAGGACGATGCGCAACGGCCGAATCCGGTTCTCGCGGCACGTCCGGGCCGCCGGCGGTGAGCGCGTCCGGTTGCTCTACCCATCGGTCGAGCAGGGGGCCGCGCGCACCGACACCATGGTCCATTCCAAGGTCATGATCGTCGACGACCGGTTCCTGCGCGTGGGCTCCGCCAACCTCAACAACCGGTCGATGGGCGCGGACACCGAATGCGACCTCGCCATCGAAGCGAAGAGCGATGCCGAGCGCGCCGCCATTCTGCGCCTGCGCAATCGCCTGCTGGGCGAGCATTGCGGCGTGTCCGAAGACGAGGTGGCAAAGGCTGTGGCGCGGCACGGCTCGCTGGTGCGCGCGGCGGGAGAACTCAGGGCCAGGGGGCACAGCCTTCGGCCGATCGACGACGGTGAGCCGGACGCCGATGTGATGATCGCAATTGCCGAGCGCATTGCCGACCCGCCGCACCCGCTGCGTCCGGCGCGACTCGCGCGTCATCTGCTGGCGCGTTTTGCGCCCGCTTTCGCCGTGCTGGGCATCGTTCTGGTCGTGTTGGCGATTGCTTTGGCCTGGCGTTACACGGGGTTGTCGCAACTGGTCACATCCGAGCGCATCCGCGACGTTTTGGCGGCGGCCAAAGGCGAGCCCTGGGCGATCCTCGTGGTCGTGCCGCTGTTCGTTCTTGCCGGCGCGCTCGCCTTTCCGCTCAACATGCTGATCCTGGCGACGGCGGCGGTGTTCGGGCCATGGCTCGGCATGCTCTACAGCGGGGCGGGCGCGATCAGCAGCGGTGCAGTAATGTTCCTGGTCGGCAGTCGGCTCGGCCGCCAGGCATTGGAACGGCGGCTGGGCGGTCGCGCAAAGCGCGCGCTGGACGGTGTCAGGAAGCAGGGCGTGCTGGCGGTGGTGGCGCTGCGCCTGGTGCCGCTGGCGCCCTTCACCTTCGTCAATCTGGCGGCAGGGGCGGGCGGCATCCGTTTCGTCGATTTCATCCTCGGCTCGGTGCTCGGCCTGCTGCCGGGCCTCGCCCTGTTGTCGGTGATGGGCGATCGCATCATCAGCATCCTGTCCCATCCGACGATTGGCGACATCGCCCTGGTCCTCCTCTGTGTCCTCGGGCTGATCGGGCTTGCCGCCGCCGCGCAGGCGCTGTTGTCGCGCCGCGGAGGCCGCGCTTGAGCGGGGTCCGGGATCGGACTGTCCGCGTCATGACGTGGAACATCCACGGCGCGGTGGGGCGCAATCCTCGCTTCGACCTGGAGCGCGTCGTCGCGCTGGTAAGGAAGCACGCCCCCGACATCGTGGCGCTGCAGGAGGTCGATTCGCGGCGGGCTCGTGCCGCCCATATCGGCAATCCGTTCGACGTGCTGCAGGCGGCCCTGGGCGGCCACGGCGTCGACGCGAGAACGGTGACGACGGCGGATGGCGATTATGGTCAGGCCCTGATCAGCCGCTGGCCCATGCAGAATGCCGAGATCCACGACCTGTCGTTTCGCCAGCGCGAGCCGCGGCGCGCGATCTGCGCCGACGTCCAGACGCCGGCCGGCCCGCTCAGGGTGGTCGCGACTCATCTCGGCTTGAGCTTCCGCGAGCGCCGCGATCAGGCGAGGACGCTCATGAGGATGCTCGGTGCGTGCCGCACGACGACGGTGGCGCTGGGCGACTTCAACGACTGGCTGCGCGCCGGCTCGGTGTGCCGGCACATTCGCACCGTCCTGCCGGATTATACCAAGCACCGCACCTTTCCGTCGGCCTTGCCGATCTTCCATCTCGATCGCATCTTCCTGTGGCCGCGCGATGCCCTGGTCGCAAGCCACAGCGATCCGGAAGCGCGCATCCTTTCGGACCACCTGCCCGTGATCGGCGACATCCGCCTCTTGAACCACCATGGCCCAGCGATCCGGTAGCGCCAACTTGCCCCTGCACGGCGGCAGGGTTCCGCCCTGGCTGGCCAGCCGCATGACCAGGCTCGGCACCGTCATCAGCCGGGCGATCGTCCATCACTACGGCCGCGATGAGCTGCTGCGCCGGCTGGCCCATCCCTTCTGGTTCCAGTCGTTCGGCGCGGTCATGGGCATGGACTGGCATTCGTCGGGCATCACCACCAGCGTGCTGGGCGCCTTGAAGCGCGGCCTGTCACCGCTCAGCGGCGAGCTCGGCCTGCATGTCTGCGGCGGGCGCGGCCGCCATTCGCGCCTGACGCCGCAGGAGCTCGTGGCCATCGGCGATCGCGTCGGCCTCGACGGCCAAGCGCTGGCGAGATCGAGCCGGCTGGTCGCCAAGGTCGACAGCGCCGCCGTGCAGGACGGCTACGAGCTCTACCTGCACGGCTTCATCGTCGCCGACGACGGCAAATGGGTGGTCGTTCAGCAGGGCATGAACGGCGAGAACCGCCAGGCGCGGCGCTATCACTGGCTGTCCGAAGGGCTCACCAGCTTCGTCGATGCCCCGCATGCTGCGATCGAGGGCAAGGGGCAGGGCGAGATCGTCAACCTGACCGATCATCGCGCCGCGGCGTCGCGCCAGGGCCAGTTGGACCTGCTGCAGTCGCTCGGGCCCGACGGCATCGCGGGCGAGCTGGCCAAGCTCGGCGATGACGGCAAGCGGGCCGTGGCGCCGCCCGCGCAGCTCGCCTTGCCCCACCTCGAGATGCCGGGACATCACGATGTGCGGCCCGCCGACGTCAATCTGCGCCGCCTGCACGGCAACCTCGCGGCCGCGGCGGATCGCGGGCCGGACGACTTCGCCGAACTGTTGCTGGTGCCGGGTGTGGGCGCTCGCACGGTGCGCGCCCTGGCGATGGTGTCCGAGGTCGTCCACGGCGCGCCCTATCGCTTCGCCGATCCGGCGCGCTTCTCGCTGGCGCATGGCGGCAAGGATCGTCATCCATTCCCGGTGCCGATTGTGGTCTACGACGAGACGATCCGCGTGCTGAAGTCGGCCGTGCACCAGGCCAAGCTTGGCCGCAACGAGGAACTCGACGCCATCAGGCGCCTGGATGAGCAGGCGCGTCGCCTCGAGCGGAGGGCCCGCGGTCCGGGGGTCGAGGAATTGATCGCGAAGGAACGGCGGATGTCGCCGGCCTATGGCGGCCGCAGCGTCTTCGGCGAAGAGCGGCCGATGCCCGACGAGGAATAGTCCTGTCATCCCGAGCGTAGCGAGGGACCTTTGCTCATGGCCTTAAAGGTCCCTCGCTACGCTCGGGATGACAGTCTTCGCTAGCGAATCTCGATCCACGCCGGCGCGTGGTCGCTGGCGCCCTCGCGGCCGCGTTCGTCGCGGTCGACGCCTCCCTTTTTCAGCCTGCCCTTGAGCGAAGGCGACAGCAGCAGATGGTCGATGCGCAGGCCCGCATCGCGTTCCCAGCGACGGCGCTTGTAGTCCCAGAAGGTGTACATCGGCTTTTTGGGGTAGAGCGTCCTAAGCGAATCCGTCCAGCCCTGGGCGATGAGCTTGGCGTAGGCGGCGCGGGTCTCGGGTTGGACCAGCGCGTCGTCCTTCCATGAGGTCGTCGGATAGATGTCGAACTCGGTCGGCACGGCGTTGTAGTCGCCCGCCAGCACGACCGGCGCGCCGCTTTTCAGCAGTTTCGCGGCGTGCGTTTGCAGGCGACGGAACCAGGCGAGCTTGTAGGTGAACTTGGGGCCGGGCTGCGGATTGCCGTTGGGCAGGTAGAGGCAGCCGACGAGCAGGCCGTCGACCGCCGCCTCGATGTAGCGGCTCTGCGTGTCCTTGGGATCGCCCGGCAGTCCCTTGCGCGTCAGTACCGGGACCTTGCCTCGGCTGAGGATGGCGACGCCGTTCCAGGTCTTTTGGCCCTGCCACACGGCGTTGTATCCGGCGCGTCTGAGGTCGGCTTCGGGGAACATCTCATCGGCCGCCTTCAGCTCCTGCAGACAAACGACGTCGGGCCGCGCACGCTTCAGCCATGCGAGAAGGTTGGGCAGCCGCCGGTTGACGTTGTTGATGTTGTAGGTCGCGATCTTCATCGTGGGCTACCAACGATCACAGAAGGGGAGGGACGATGCAAAGCGTAGCGACTGGTTACGGGCTGATCGAGGGCCCTGTGTGGGATCCGGCCCGCGGCCTCTACTTCAGCGACGTCATCAATGGCGGTGTCCATCTGCTCGACCGTGCCGGCGAGGTGTCCCTGGCCGTTCCCAAGCGCCGCGGCATCGGCGGCATGGCGTTGCACGCCGCCGGAGGCCTGGTGGTCGGCGGGCGCGATATTGCCCGCGTGTCCTTGACCGATGGCGCGATACAGCCGCTGCTGTCGCTCGATGCCATCCCTGGCGCCACCGGCTTCAACGATCTCACGACCGATGACGCCGGCCGCGTCTATGTCGGCTCGCTCGCCTTCCGCGTATTCGGCGGCGAAACGCCGAAACCAGGCCATCTGCACGTCATCGATCTCGACGGCACGATGCGCACGCTGTCCGACGGCGTGATGTTGACCAATGGGCTGGGCTTCTCGCCAGACGGCGCGCTGCTCTACCACAGCGATGCGCGCGCTCCGCTGGTGCGCGTCTACGACGTGAAGCCTGACGGCTCGGTCGGACCGTGGCGCAAGTTCGCCTCGCTCGGCGAGGCCGGCGTGCCGGATGGCCTGAAGGTGGCGAGCGACGGCTCGGTCTGGGTCGCCGACGCGCATGGCGGCAGGGTCGCGGTGTTCGGCCCCGACGGCGCGCATCGGCGCGACATCGTGGTGCCGCTGCCGATGGTCACCAGCCTCTGCTTCGGCGGCGAGGACCTGCGCGATCTCTATATCGTCACCGGATCACGCGGCGGACCGCATGACAACTGCGGCAGCATCTTCCGCCTGCGGACGGAGGTCTCCGGCCTTGCCCTTCCGCCGGCGCGCGTGGCTATTCCGGCAGCTCGTCGGCCCTGATTCGCCGGATCAGCGACTGCAGGTCGGGCTGCATGACGACCGCCGGGTAGTACGGCACCAGGCTCTCGGCGAACGCCTTGCGGTCGACGTCGATCACGACCTCCGCGCCGGCGGCTTCGACTGTCTTGCGGCCGGCGACCTCGTAGTCGTCCCACAGGCGGCGCATGAAGGGCACGGAGTCCTTGGCGGCACTGCGGATGATCGCCTGCTCATCGGGTGACAGCGTATCCCAGACGCGCTTGGAGAAGACGAGTATCGCAGGCGCCATCGAGTGCTCGGTCACGCTGAAGTAGCGCGCAACCTGATAGTGGCGCAGCGACACGTAGGTCGGCCAGTTGTGCTCCGATCCGTCGACGATGCCGGACTGCAGCGTCAGGTAGACGCGATCGTTCGGGATCGCCACCGGCTCGGCGCCGAGCATGCGAATCATGCCGGCCCAGATGTCAGCCTGCTGCACGCGAATCTTGAGGCCCCTCAGGTCGGCGGGCGTGCGCACGGCGCGCTTGTTGCTGTAGAAGTGGCGTGGCCCGCCGTCGTAGAAGGCGAGCCCGACCAGACCCTGCGCTTCCAGGCTGACGAGGATCTCATCGCCGACCGGGCCATCGAGAACGCGCCGCGCATGCGCTTTCGACTTGAAGAGATAGGGCAGGGCGGGAATCGCAGTCGCCGGCACGATGCTGTTCAACACGCCGATGCTGAGGCGTGCCATGTCGAGCGTGCCGTTGCGCACCTGGGCCAGGGTGTAGTTCTCGGAATCGCGATCGTCGTAGCCCAGCACGGTGATGCCGAGCTTGCCGCCGCTGCGCTCGCGCATCAGCTTGTCGGCCTGCACGACAGCCTGAACCGTCGGATATTCGAACGGGTAGACGTCGGAGGAGCGGAACTCGCGGGCCTGAGCCTGCGAAGCGGCCACCAGAGCACACAGGACGCCAAGCACCTGGGCTGAACGCATGGGACTTCCCCTTTTCGCGGACGAACCCCCGCGTAGAAGGAATGACCAAGTCGCCCGAAAGTTGCGATCAGGAACGAGGTTGTATCGTGTAGCGCGCCGCTGACTTCGGCACGCGATTCGTCCCGTCGAAACAGACGATCTCGGCCTCGTGGGCCATATTGCCCTTGCCGTCCGAGCGATAGGTAGTCACGACGCCGTGATAGGTGTCGCTGGCGAGCTTGTCGCGCACGGCCTTGGGCGTCACCGGTTGGTTGGCCTTACGCAGCTCGCCGATCACCTGGCCCAGCATGCCGACGGCATCGAACTGCGCCGCGGCAAACGCATCGGGTTCGCTCTTATAGGTCGCGCGATAGGACTCGAGGAAGGCGCGCATCGGACCTGACGTGGCCGAGATCGGCGAAGCCGCGGTCTCGGCGCAGACGCCTTTCAGCTCGGAAGGCTCGAGCAGGGCCGCGGTGGCCGGCTGATGCATTGCCGAGCCCGCGACGATCGGCAGGTCGGGCAGCAGCTGGCGCGCCTGGCGCACGGCCAGCACCGTCGACGCCGCGTGCAGGTGCAGCACGATCACGTCGGCGTTGGCGGCCTTGGCGCGCAGCAGCGCCGGCGACAGATCGTTGACCGTGGGCGCGATGCTCTCTTCCAGCACCGGCGGCGCCTTCAGCTCGGTCAGCGTCTTGGCGAGCTGCTCGCGGCCCGACTGGCCGTAGGCCGTGCTCTGGTAGATCACCGCCGGCCGCTTGGCCGAAAGCTTCTCCACGACATAGCGGGCATGCGCCACCTTCACGGTGGCGTCGCTGGGGAAGAAGCGGAAGAACCAGGGATTGCCGAGCTCGCCCAGGCGAGCAGTCCCCGAGATGGTGAGCAGCGGAACGCCGCGCTCCTGGGCAAGCGGCAGCAGCGCCAGCATTTGCGTGCCGAGGATCGGCCCGACGACGGCGGGCGAGGACCCGCCGCCCATGACTCGCTCCCATGCCGTGACCGCCGCTTCGGGCGTCGCCTGGGTGTCGAGCACATCCGGCTTGAACGCGACGTCCTTGATCTGGCTCACGGCCAGCAACGCGCCGTTCTTCTGGCTTGTGCCTTCGAGGGCCACGAAGCCCGTCAGCGGCACGAGCACCGGCAGGCGCAGCTCCTGAGCCTGCACGACGGCAGGCGCAGCGAGCAGCGCAACGAGGCAGGCTACTGTGCGGCGCCGCCAGCCCATGGCGACATCACCTCGTTCATGCCAGTCAGTTCTCCGGTCTTGTCATCGCGCACGATACACGACGGATTGGCAAAGCCGAGCGGGGAAACCTGGTTGGCAACGTCGACCGTCGGCAGCTTCGCCGCAATCGCCTTCTTGACCGCGTCCGGCAGATCGCGATTGACGCGGATCGGGCCTACGCCCGAGACGTCGATGCGCGGCTGGTGGAAGGCCGCCTCCACATCCATGGCTCGGTCGATCAGCATCAGCGCGAGCTGGGTCACCGCCGGCACGATGCGCCGTCCGCCCGAGGCGCCGATGCAGAACCAAGGCTTGCCGTCGCGGGCCACGACCACCGGGCAGATGTTGCAGAGTGGCCGCTTGCCCGGTGCGATCGAGTTCGGCCGGTCGGGCTCGGGGTCGAACCACAGCATGCCGTTGTTCATGGTGATGCCGGTCCTCGGCAGCATCACGCCCGAACCGAACAGCGACATCAGTGTCTGGGTCAGCGCCACCATGTTGCCCTCTGAATCGGCGGCGCAAAAATGCGTGGTGCAGGAATCGGTGGGCTTGTCGCCCAGGCTTGTCAGCCGCTCCTCATAGGCTTGGTGCATGCCCTGGGCGATGGCGGCGAAGAACGGGGCGTCGGGAGCGCCCTTGCCCTTGGTGTTGGCGCCGATCAGCTCGATCGTGCGCTTGAGCGTCGGCCCCGCGGTCAGGCCGCCCGCGACGTTGATGGTCGCCGCGCCATGCTGGAAGGACAGCGGCTCCACGATGCGCGCCTCGTAGGAGGCGAGATCGTCATAGGAGATGGCCGAGCCGCCGGCCTGCAGGTCGCTCGCGATGTCGCGCGCGAGCTGGCCTTCATAGTATTCGCGCGGACCGCCGTCGCTCAGCCGTTGATAGGTCTCGCCGAGATTACCGAGCTTGACGTAGCGGTCGTTGCCCTGCCAATCGATCATCGGCACGCGGCCGTCGTCGCACAGATAGGCGGCGCGCGAGGCCGGGAACATCGACAGATTGCGCGCACCCTGCGTGAGCATGACCTGCATGTACCAGTCGAGCTGCATGCCGCGTTTGGCGAGCGCGATGCCCGGCGCCATGACGTCCTGCCACTTCAGGCTGCCGAAGCGCTCCAGCGCCTTGGCCAGCCCGGCGACCATGCCGGGCACAGCGATCGAGTGATAACCGACCTCATTCCGATGCTCGAGGATGTCGGGCCAGGCGAAGGGATTGGCGGGGCCGGGCCCGACGATCTTGTAGTTCGAGGGGTCGAGCTTCTTCGCCGAGATCGGACCGTAATCGACGGTCCAGGCGCGCTGCTCCTTGGCGCTCCAGATCGTCATGAAGCCGACGCCGCCGATGCCGCTCATCCACGGCTCCAGGGCGCCGATTGCCATGCCCGTGGCCGCGGCGGCGTCGATCGCATTGCCCCCCTTGCGCAGGATCTCGGCGCCGACTTCAGCGGCTCTGCTGTTCTGTGCGACCACGACGCCTTTGCCGCGCACGGCCTGCTTGCTCACTCTCCATTGACGCGTTAGCGACTCGCTCATTAATGCTCCTTAACCACACGTCATCCCGACCGAAGCCTCGCGAAGCGAGGCGAAGTGGAGGGACCTATTCTTCTGCGAACGACCAAGAAAGGTCCCTCGACTACGCCACCCTACGGGTGGCTTCGCTCGGGATGAAGGCCTGATTTCGCCACAAACCCTGATACACTGCAGGGCGGACGGGCCGGGAAAGAACGCGGGCGTGACGGAACTGAACCAGATCGACCTGCGGACGCTGGTGACAGGAAACAAGCGTGCCTGGGATGGTTTCGTCGCCGCGGCCGCGCCTCTGATCAACGCCGTCGTACGCCGTGCGCTCGCTTCATACCGGCTGAGCGAAGAGGACGTAATGGACGCGGCGCAGGATGTCTTCGTCCGACTGTGCGCCAATGACTATCGCCTGTTGAAAACCTACGATCCGGCGCGGGCCGGCCTTGCGACCTGGCTGGCCGTAGTCGCCCGGTCGGCTGCCATTGATCACGCTCGTCGCCGTCGCCAGGCCACTTTGCCGCTGGATGATGTGCCGGAGGCCAATCTTGGGGTCGAGGACCGCCATGTGGAAAAACTCAAGATTCCTCAGGGACTTCTGACGGAGCGTCAAATGCTGGTGCTGAAATGCCTATATGACGAGGAAAAGGACGTGGCCGAGGTCGCCCAGCTTCTCAAGATCGACGCGCAAACCGTTCGCAGCACGCATCATAAGGCCTTGTTGCGACTGCGTTCTCACTTCCAGAAGGAACCTCAATAGAAGTGCCTTTGGCAGGGGATGCCCGGCCGGTTTCCGACGTAATCTGCACCAGGAGAGCGCAATGAGTACCGATCGTGCCACCCAGAGCGACAAGGAGCTGTGGCAGAGCCTTGCCACCGGCCGTGACGTCGCGTCCTGGGTCGTGAAGGCGCCGGTTTCGGATCTCGACTTCGCCGCCTGGCTGGAAGGTCGCATGTCCGAAGAGGCCGCGGCGCGCATCGAGGCCGCCGTGGCGACCGACCCGGACCTGCGCCGTGCTGCGCTCGAACTGTCGGAGGTCTTGGGCCAACCCCTGCCGATCGCACCGGCGCGCCTGGAAGTGCGCGCCAAGGCGCTGGTCGGCTTCGAGGTCGAGCGGCGGCCGCCGGCTCTCCCCGGCCTGTTCGACTGGCTGTTCGCCAGCGACCGGCGTTTTGCTTTTCAGCGCGCTGCGGCAATGAGCGCCGCCGTGGTCATCGCCATCTCCGGCTTCATGTTGGGTGGTGGCCTGGGTGAATCGATGGCGCAGGAGCGCCATACCTACACCACGCAGCAACACGACACGTCCAACGACCTGTCCGAATTCCTGGTCTCGGACGGCATCTGACATGCCACGCCTGCTTTTTCAGGTGGGACTGGCCCTGTCGCTCCTGCTGAACGCGTTCTTCGTGGCGGGCTTCGTCTTCCGCAACTGGATCGCGCCGTTGCCCTTCGAGCATGCCGGGCCGCCGCCACCGCCGCCACCGGGAGCGCGCCCCAGCTTCCTCGACATGGTGGCCAGTGACGTCAGCCTCGACGGCCCGCAGCGCGAGGCGCTGCGCGGCGTCTTCGAACAGCACGCCCAGGGCCGCCGCGATCGCTTCCGCGAGATCCAGAAGACGCGCGAGCAGATCATCAACGAATACCGGCGCTCGCCCATTGATCCCGACAAGCTCATGCCGCTGATCGAGAAGCTGACCGATCTGCGCGCCGAGCAGCAGAAGGATACGGTGCGTGCTCTCGCCCAGCTCGAGGAGCGGTTGACGCCCGATCAACGTCAGCGCCTTCATCAGGTGCTGGTCGATCGGCTATCCGGCCCGCCGCCGATGCAGCGCCCGGGGCAGCCGGGCGCGCCGCCACCGCCACCGCCGCGTCCTCCCTCGCAATAGGAGAAAGCCATGGTCGCACCGCTCGGTCGGCGTGGGTTCGTGGTTGGCGCAGGATCGCTGTCGGCTGGCCTGTGGCCGCTGCGGCCGGCGCGGTCCGCTTCGGCGATGGGCTTCGACGAGGCGCGGCACCTCCTGTCGCGCACCACCTTCGGCGCGACGCCCGCCGAGATCCATGCGCTGGAAGGCCAGGACTATGCCGCCGCCGTCGATCGCCTGCTGGCGAGTGTGCGGCGCGAGGCGGTGACGCCGCCGCCGGGCTGGCTGCATGAAGGTCCGGCCGAGCTGCAGCGCCAGGTCCAGGCAGCACGCGCCGAGGCCGCCGAGAAGAAGGTCGGCGTCGACGGCAAGAAGCTGCAGCCCGAGCGGCCATTGCAGGAGCAGGGCCGCGAGCTGCGCAACTGGTGGGTCGAGGAGATGCTGGCGACCGACCAGCCGCTCACCGAGCGCATGGTGCTGTTCTGGCACAATCACTTCACCTCCTCGCTGATGAAGGTTCGTTTTCCGCCGGCGCTGTTCCGCCAGAACGCCCTGTTCCGCCGCGAGGCGTTGGGAAATTTCGGCACGCTTTTGAAGGAGGTGGCGCGCGATCCCGCCATGCTGATCTATCTCGACGGCATGCGCAGCGTGGCGCGCCAGCCCAACGAGAATTTCGCCCGCGAGCTGCTCGAGCTCTTCACCCTGGGCGAGGGCCATTACAGCGAGGCCGACATCAAGGCCGCGGCCCGCGCCTTCACCGGCTGGACGGTCGATCGCCAGACCGGCGCGTTCAGGACCCGCGAGGGCGAGCACGATGGCGGCGACAAGACCTTCCTCGGCCAGACCGGCCGCTTCGACGGCGATCAGATCGTCGCCATCCTGCTCAGGCAGCCGCGCACCGCCGAGACCATCGTCGAGAAGCTGTGGCGCGAGTTCGTCTCACTGAAGCCGGATCCCGCCGAGATCAAGCGGCTGGCGGCGCAGTTCCGCACCAACTACGAGCTGAAGCCGCTGATACGCTCGCTGCTGCTATCGGCCGAGTTCCGCGACCCCAACAACCGCGGCGGTTTGATCAAGTCGCCGGTCGAGCTGATCGTGGGCACGGTGCATGTGCTCGGCTTGCCGGTGCCGGAGAAGACCCAGCTGGTCCGGATGATGACCGGGCTCGGCCAGATGCCGTTCGATCCGCCCAACGTTAAGGGGTGGGCGGGCGGCGAGAGCTGGATCACGACCTACACCCTGCTGCTGCGCCAGCAGTTCATGCGCCGAATCGTCGAGGCGACCAGCGTGGCGCCGATGGACGGCGCCCTGATGTCGAGCCCCGGCAACCGACGTCTCGAGCGGCGCGAGCAGCTGCCGCAGAAGACCGACGACAGCACCATGCAGATGCAGATGGCGGAGCAACGGCCAGTCGAGGGCCGCAGCCTGCGCTATGCCGGCAATGAGGCCCGGCTCGGGCCCACGCTCACGGGGCTCGATCAATCGACGCTTCTGCGCACTCTCCTGCCGCGCGCGCCCATCGACACCGTTGACGCCTCGGGCTCGTCCGGCGCCATCGTCGCGGCGGCGATGCTCGACACTGCCTACCAGTTGAAGTGAGGGCGCCATGGGCCGGATCCTCCTGCTGGTCGAGCTGAAGGGTGGCAATGACGGACTGAACACCGTCATTCCCTACGCCGACGCCAAGTACCATGAGCTGCGCCCCGGCATCGCGGTGGCGCGCGACCATACGATCCATCTCGACGAGAAGGTCGGGCTGCACAACAAGCTCGAGCCCTTGATGGAGGCGTGGAAGGCGGGCGATCTCGCGATCGTGCAGGGCGTGGGCTATCCCTATCCCAACCGATCGCACTTCCGCTCGATCGAGATCTGGGACACCGCCTCGGCCTCCAACCAGACGCTGAGCGAGGGCTGGATCGCGCAGTGCTTCCGCGACGCCAAGCTGCCCAAGGGCGTGGGCGTCGACAGCATCGTGATCGACACCAATGCGCTGCCCAGCACCGGACCGGAGCTGCGCACCATCGTCATGCAGGATGCCGAGAACTTCCTGCGGCAGGCGCAGGCGCTCAAGAACGCCGGCGGCATGAAGGACGGCGGCAATCCCGCGCTGCGCCATCTGCTGGCCGTGCGTCAGGAGATCAACGCAGCGGCCAAGGGTCTGAGCGACAAGTTGAAGGAGGCAGCGGCGCCCAAGGAGGCCTTTCCGCAGGAGGGCCTGCTCGGCCGCGAGCTCGAGCTGGCGACGCGCGTGCTCTCGGCGAAGGTGCCGGTGGTGGCGATCAAGGTGGCGCTGGGCGGCTTCGACACCCACGCCAACCAGGCCCAGCCGCATGAGCGGCTGCTGTCGCTGCTCGCGTCCAACCTCGCGGTCCTGCGGCGCAACCTGATCGCCGCCGACCTGTGGAAGGACGTCCTGGTGATGACCTACTCCGAGTTCGGCCGCCGCGTGCGCCAGAATGCCAGCGGCGGCACCGACCACGGCACGGCGGCGCCTCTGTTCGTGATGGGCGGCGGCGTGAAGGGCGGCCTGCACGGCGCCTATCCTTCGCTGCACGACCTGCAGGATGGCGACCTCAAGCACACCGTCGACTTCCGCAGCGTCTTCGCCACGGTGGCGCAGGGCTGCTGGGGCCACAGCCGCGACTTCGGCCTGAAACAGCCGCAGAAGCTCGGGTTTTTGTCTTAAGGGAGCGTCTTACTGGACCGCGGGCCTCCAGGCCCGCTCCCTTAGGCCCGACCCAGCAGCTCGTCCTTCACCGAGCCGCGTTCGGCTTCGATGCGGATGAACCATATCAGCAGAGCGGCGATGAGCTTGATGATCACCGGCACCGCTATGTAGACGATGACCAGTGCGGTGCCGCTGTACTGCCCGCGGCTGGGATTGAAGCCCAGCAGGGCCGCCACCGGCAGCGAGCCCGCCGCGCCGACCGCGGTCGCGAGCTTGGTCGCGAGCGCCCACAGGCCGAAATAGGCGCCGGTGTCGCCGCGCGTGTCCTTGCCTTCCTCGGAGTTGATGATGTCGGCCAGCACCGAGGGCGGCAGGCCGTAGTCGGCGCCGATGCCCATGCCGGTGATGACGGCGATGGGCACGAACCAGGCGAAGTCGCCGGCACCGAGGAAGACCGCCAGCGACATGGCCGCCGCCGTTATCACCATGGCGATGAACCAGGCCGCGGTCTTGCTGAAGCGCTTGGAGAGCATCAACCACATCGGCACGCTGAGCGCCGCCGCGCCGAAATAGACCAGCAGGATGATGCCGGCCTCGAGCTTCTTTCCCTTCAGCACGTGCTCGACATAGAACAGCATGACCGAGACGGCGACGCCCAGCGCCGAGCCGTTGATGACGAAGACCAGCAGCAGGCGGCGAAACAGCCGGTTCTTCATCGGGGCGAAGAACGGGACCAGGGCGCAGAGCGTGCTGCTCTCTTCCATCTTGCGCGTCGGCCGCGCCAGCGCGGGGAAGAGCCCGACCAGCCAGTCGCGAAAGTAGCGGACATGGATCTCGGGATTCTCGCGCACCACCGGCGGATGCACCGAGGGCGGCGACCAGATCAGTGTCGGCAGGGCGAAGGCGAGCGCGATCGGGATGAAGATCAGGCCCATGTAGACGTAGCCCTGGCGATCGCCGAACATCGCCGGCGCCGTCAGGATCGTCGGCAGCACGACGGCGATCGTCATGCCCAGAAGGCCGAACACCTCGCGGCCGACGGTGACGCGCGTGCGCTCGTTGTAGTCGTCGGTCAGCTCCGCGCCGTGGGCATGATAGCTGATCGACACGCCGGCATAGCCGAGATGGACCACGAACAGCGCCACGAACAGCCAGCTCGCCAGCAACCCGGGCTGCACGAAGAACGGCTCGGGCGGATGGAACAGCATGTAGAAGCCGCCGATCATCAGCGGCAGCATCAGCGCCACGAAGGTGAGCCGCCCGCGCGGGCCGCGATGGGTGAACTTGTCGCTGATCAGGCCGATGATCGGATCCTGGACTGCATCGATGACGCGCGCGGCGATGAAGATCAGCCCCATGATGCCGAGCGGCACCTTCAGCACCTCGCCGTAGAAGTGGCTGACGTTCAGCACCACCGGCAGGGCCGCCATGTTGAGCGGCAGCTGGTTGGTCGAGTAGGCGATCAGCCGGCCGAATGCCAGTCGAACGGATGTCGTCGCCAATCCAGCCTTGGTCAGTGGCGCATGCACGCGAGTTTGGCCTTCCTGTTCGCGCCGTTTTCAGCGCCCTTTACTTGAGCCCCACTTATATATGCCGGAAGTGTGCCTGCAATACGTCCGTGCGTCCGGTCGAGAAGCCGGCGGCGCAATAGGCCAGATAATAACGCCACATGCGGCGGAATCGCTCGTCGAAGCCCATCCGCGCAACCTGGTCGGTGACCCGGTCGAAGCGGCCGAGCCAGGTCTCCAGCGTCCGGGCATAATCCCTCCCGAAACTGTACAGTTCGGCCACTTTCAGGCCGGCCAGTCGGCACTGTTCTCGCAAGGTCGCGGGCGACAGCAGCATGCCGCCGGGGAAGACATAGGTCTGGATGAAATCCGGATGCCGGCGGTAGCCCTCGAAGAACTCGTCGGCGATCACGATCGCCTGCACCAGGATCGACCCGCCCGGCACGACGTGGCGTTTGAGCGCGGCAAAGTAATCCGGCCAGTAACGCTCGCCCACCGCCTCGACCATCTCGATCGATACGATGTGGTCGTAGCGACCTTCCATGTCGCGATAGTCGCGGAACTGCAGGTCGACGCGGTCGGCGAGGCCCGCGCCCTCGAGCCGCGCGCGCGCATAATCGAGCTGTTGCCGGGAGATCGTCACGCCGGTGACGCGCATGCCGCGCTTCGCGGCGGTCTCGGCGAAGCCGCCCCAGCCGCAGCCGATCTCGAGGATGCTGTCGCCCTGCTTGGCGCCGATCTGCTCGAGGATGCGCTCGTACTTGGCGGTCTGCGCCGCTTCGAGCGGCTTGCCCGTCGTGCCCTCGTAGAGCGCGGCGGAGTAGGTCATCGAGGGATCGAGCCACAGCCGGTAGAAGTCGTTGCCGAGATCGTAGTGGGCGTGGATGTTCCTGCGCGAGCCGCGCCGTGAGTTGCGCCGCCGCCAATGCATGACCCGCAGCATCAGGTCGTGGAACAGGTTGGCGTGGGCCATGCGGCCCAGCGCCTTCTCGTTTGCGGCCAGCAGCGCGATCAGGCGGGGGAGGTCGGGCGAATCGCAGAAGCCCTCCATATAGGCCTCGGCAAATCCGATATCGCCGTCGGCCAGCACGCGACGAAAGAACTGGGGGTCCCTGACGTGGAGGGTGGCTTCGGGCGTGGCGCCTTCACGCCCGAAGCGGCGTTCGCTGCCGTCCGGCAGCCGTACCGTCAGGCGCCCCTCCGAGAGGCGTTCCAGAGCTTTCAGGACAAAGCGGGCAGCGATCGTCATCCGGGCCGTCAGCGGGTTACGAGCTCCGCTGGCGGAGCCGGTTTGCGGTGAAATCTCGCCCGCTTGCACAAGAGATGCAAGGCTTGCCAATGGATGCGCAGGATGACGCCCAGCGTCATGGTCGGGTTGCCGAGGAACCGGCTGAGCACGCCGGCATCGGTCAGCGCTTCGCGCGGGCCGCCGACCGAGGTGGCGAGCATCAGCCCCTCGGCATCGTGGTAGTTCACATCGACATGGGCGCGCATCAAGTCGAGGCGGAAGCGGAACCGATAGCTGCCGTCGACCGGCAGGAAGGGCGAGACGTGGAACACCTTGCGGCCCTCGAACCAGGCATCCGGCTCGATCGGCCGGTGATCGTCGTGGTGAACCAGGTAGCAGTGGGTCTCGCCGAAGGTGTTGTTGACCTCGCACAGCACGGCCCGCAGCGCGCCCGCGCGGTCACGGCAGAACCAGAAGCTCACCGGGTTGAAGACGTAGCCCATCATCCGCGGCAGGGTCATCAAGGCGACGTCGCCGTCGCAGGCCTGGCCAAGGCCGTGATCGTCAATGATACCGCGCAGCCAGCGCTCGAGGTCCGAACCGTCGCGCGCGCCATGGTCGGCGCGGCGGAATGACACCAGGCCGCGCCGATCGAGCTTGAGCCAGCGCCCGGCCGCGCTCTCGAGCTGGGTCAGCCCGAGGCAGAGATAGGCGACGCGGTAGCGGAAGGCGTTGGCGCGGGGCCGCAGCCGCCGATGCACGACGGTGGCGTCGACGATGGTGTGGACGGCGCTCATGGCGCGTCCAGGGCGACCCGAGCCGTGGCCGGCAACGGCAGCGGATCGATCCCAGGCGCCGCTACGACGCGCGGCGGGTCGCCGATGCGGCGATGCTCCTCGGGCTTGCGCCACGGCCGGCGCACGCCCAGCTGCTCGGCGACGTCGAGGCCCGCCGACAGCGCATCCTCATGGAAACCGTAGCCGCAGTAGCTGCCGCAGAAGAAGGTGTCGCGCACGCCCTGGATGCTGTGCAGGTTGCGCTGGGCGCGGATGGCGGCGGCGTCGTACATCGGATGCTCGAAGCTGAAGCGCTGCAGCGCCGAGTGGGGCGCGCGCGCGGGATTGACAGACACGAACAACGGCGTGGCGTCCCCGAGGTTCTGCAGGCGGTTCATCCAATAGGTCACGCTGACCGGGCCGTCGCGATGGCCCGAGTGGGCGACATAGTTCCAGCTCGACCATACCGCACGCCGCCGCGGCATCAACGAGGCATCGGCGTGTAGCCAGACCTCGTTGGTCGAGTAGGCGAAGCGGCCGAGCAGGTCGCGCTCGCGGGCGTCGGCATCGGTGAGCAGGGTGAGCGCCTGGTCGGCATGGCAGGCAAGGATCAGCTTGTCGAAGCGGTCCCAGTGGCCGGCCGCGTCGCGCACCTCGACGCCGCGCGCGACGCGACGCACGGCGCTGGCCGGCGTGGCGAGCCGTGCCGACTGGCGCAGCGGCATGGCGATGCGCTCGACATAGCAGCGGCTGCCGCCGCTCACCGTGCGCCAGCGCAGCTGCGGGCCGACCGTCAGCAGTCCGTGATTGTTGAAGAAGCGCACGAAGGTCTGGGCCGGATAGTCGAGCATGCGGCCAAGCGGCGTCGACCAGATGCAGGCCGCCATCGGCACCAGGTAGCGGTCGCGGAACGCCGCGCCGAGCCGCGCTCTCTCGATGAAGTCGCCGATCGTGACGTCGAGGTCCTCGCACTGGGCGAGCAGATGGGGCGCCAGGCGATTGAAGCGCAGGATGTCATGGGTCATGCGCAGGAAGGAGGGCCGCACCATGTTGCGGCGCTGCGCCACGAAGCCCGAGAAGGAGCTGCCGTACTCGAAGCGTCCCTGGTCGAGGCTGACGGCGAAGGACATGTCCGATGCCTCGGTCGGCACGCCGAGATGGTCGAACAGGGCGACCAGGTTGGGGTAGTTGCGTTCGTTGAACACGATGAAGCCGACATCGACCGGCTGGCTGTCGCCTGCCGAGGGGGCATCCACCGTGCAGGCATGGCCGCCGAACCGCCCTTCACGCTCGTAGATCACCACCTCGTGACCGCGGCTCAGCAGCCATGCGGCCCCGAGCCCGGCCACGCCCGCCCCGATGACGGCAATCCTCATCTAAACGCCCCCGCTGCAATATCCTTCGCCGCGATACGACGGCGGAGGGTCGTTGGATGACCGGCGCGCGCCGCTCATCCGTTCGTGATCGATCCCTCAGGCGACGCGCTTCAGCCCGCGGAATGCCTGCAGGGCGCGGTCTCGCGCCGCGCCGTGATCGACGATGCGCTCCGGATAGAGGTCGGGCGAAAGTTTCCGCGCGGCGGTCCACGGCTTGTGGATGGTCTCGGCCGGCAGGCCCGAGAGTTCGGGCACCCAGCGCCGCACATACTCGCCGGCGGGATCGAACTTCTCGCCCTGCAGCACCGGGTTGAAGATGCGGAAGTAGGGCTGGGCGTCGGCGCCGCTGCCCGCGACCCATTGCCAGCCGGCGGCGTTGTTCGCAGGATCGGCGTCGACCAGCGTATCCCAGAACCAGCGCTCGCCGACCCGCCAGTCGACCATGAGGTCCTTGGCCAGGAACGACGCCACGATCATGCGAACGCGATTGTGCATCCAGCCGGTGGTCCAGAGCTGGCGCATGCCGGCATCGACGATGGGATAGCCGGTGCGGCCGCGCCGCCAGGCTTCGATGCCGTCTCCGTCGTCGGACCATGGGAAGGCGTCGAACTCGGGCCGGAAATTGCGCTGCGCCAGGTCGCCGAAATGGAACAGCAGGCTGTACGCGAACTCCCGCCAGCCGAGTTCGGCCAGGAACTTCTCGGTCGCCGCCGAATGGCCGCGCATGGCGGCCGCCCGCCAGATCTGGCGCGGCGAGATCTCGCCGAAGGCCAGATGCGGCGAGAGCCGCGAGGTGCCGTCGAGCGCCGGCTGGTCGCGCGCCTCGCGATAGTGCGCCATCGCTTCGTCGAGAAAGGCCGTCAGCCGCGCGATCGCGCTGGCTTCACCGGGCGCCCAGCTGGCGGCGAGGCCACCCGCCCAGTCCGGCGCGGTAGGAAGCAGCCGCCAGCTCGCCAGTCGATCGCTTGCGGGCCACTCATCGGGCGCGGGCAGGCGCCGTGGGGCGGGGAGCGGCTGGTCGGGTGAGGGCAGGCTGCGGCAAGCGCGCCAGAAGGCGGTGAAGACCTTGAAGGGCTCGCCGGCCAGAGTGCGCACCTCCCACGGCTCGAACAGGAGGTTGCCTTTCAGGCTTTCGGCGGCAACGCCGCGCGCCACCAGCGCCTGCTTGAGGCGGGCGTCGCGCTCGCGCGATCCCTGGTCATAGACGCGGTTCCAGTAGACCGCGTCGGCCCCACATTCCGCCGCCAGCTCGGTGATGACCCGCTCGGCCGGCCCGCGGCGCAGGATCAGGCGGGAGCCCAGCGCCGGCAGGCAGGCACCGAGCGACTGAAGGCTGTGGTGCAACCACCAGCGCGAGGCGGCGCCCGGTAGCCGCACCCCGTCGGTGTCCTCGTCCAGCACGTAGACGGGCACCACGGGTCGCCCCGAGCCCAAGGCGCTCATCAGCGCGGGATTATCGGCCAGGCGAAGGTCGTTGCGGAACCAGATGATCGAACACGGCACGTCCGACATACGCAGGACCGCCGGCAATGGATGTTCAGGACTTCGGGCAGACCGGGGCCGGCCGCATCTCGAGCGCCAGCAGGTCGGCGGTCACGGTCACCAGGCCGGTGTCGATGGTGAGCCGGTCGAGCACGCCGTTGTCGAACACCAGGGCGGCCACCGCGAACAGGGGCCGCGTGTCCTGCTGGCGGCCGCGCGTGAAGGTCATGTAGACCGGCCACGACTTGCCGCCGGGGACAGTAAATGAGGTGTCGGCCGGCAGGTGCGGCCGCACCTGCTCGCGATCCTGTTCGGTGACGTCGATCAGGAAGGCATCGCCCAGCACTTCGGCATCGAACATCAGCGCCGGGAAGGTCGCCGCCCTGGCCCTCAGGCGCTCGACCAGGTGGTCGATGGCGGCGACGGGCATCAGGGTGGGCGGCGGCAGGGCGAAGAGGTTGGGCGGGGCGCCCGGCTGGACGATCTCGGCGCGCAGTTCGCCGGCGTGTCGCTGCACGCGGCCCTTGAACTCGCGCTCGCTGCCGTTCTGGCTCTGCACCGTGCTGAACCGGAACGCATTGCCGCTCTTGGGCTCCTCGGCGTCGAGCTTCGAGGCCAGAGTCATCTTCCAGGACGAGGTGAGGGCGATTTCCGTCCTGATGTCGCGCTTGAGGTGCCAGCCGCTGCAATCGAGCGAGAGGTCGTTCACTGCCGTGCCGATGCGCGGCGCGCCGGCGGCCGCGCCCAGCCGCAACGCGTACTCGGCGCGGTGCGGCTGCGTCTGCGCGGCGGCGATGCCAGGGATGGTGCCAGCTGCGAACACGGCGCCTGCAAGAACGAGACAAACGAAACGGTGCATCACTCCACCTTGCTAATTGGCCGCCATCGGGTCAATCGTTCGCGCCATGAGCTTGCGCGACATCGTGGCGGTATTCGGGTGATGCTGCCCTTCGGATTCGAATGTGCGGGGGAGATGCTGCAAGCACTGCCGGCAGGGGCCTTGCACTGGCCGGCGCGGCGCCTGCTGGCGGTGGCGGACCTGCATCTGGAGAAGGGCTCGTCCTACGCGGTCAACGCCCACAAGCTGCTGCCGCGCCACGACACGCGCCAGACGCTGGCAATGCTGACGGCGCTGATCGACGTGCTGGAGCCGCAGACGGTGGTGTGCCTGGGCGATTCCTTCCATGACCGGACGGCGAGCGAGCGCCTGCCCGAGCTCGAAAGGCGCACCATCGAGAAGCTGACCCGGCGCGCCCGCTTCGTCTGGATCGCGGGCAACCACGATCCCGGGCCGCCGCCGGCGGGCTGGGGCGAGGTCGCCGAGGAGATCGCGGACGGCCCGCTGGTCTTCCGCCACGAAGCGCGCTTCGGCCCGGTGGACGGCGAGGTTTCGGGCCACTTCCATCCGGTGGCGGCGCTCTCGGTGCGCGGCCGCGGCATCCGGCGCCGCTGTTTCCTGACCGACGGGCGGCGCCTCATCCTGCCGGCCTTCGGCACCTATGCCGGCGGGTTGAATGCGCTCGACCCTGCCATCGCCCAGCTCTTCCCCGACGACTACGACGCGCTGCTGGTCGGCCGCGACGCTGTGCGGCGGCTGTCCTGGCGGCAGCTCCGGCCCGATGCGGTGCTGTGGTCGGAGGACGGCTGGTGGCGGAAGAGGATGGATTGATCGTGCCGGCCGCGGGCCTTGAGGCCCGCGGCCCGGCGAAACACTAAATCGATGCCGCGTCGACCGGGTGATCCTGCACCAGCTTGTGTCCGGAGAAGCTGCGGGTGTGCGGTGGCGGCAGGTTGCCGTCGGCGAATTGCCGCTTCAGCTCTTCCTTGCGGGCCTTGAGGCGCTCGCCCAGCGCCTCGAGGTCCATGCCTGCTTCGCGCGCCTGCGCGAACACGCCCTCGCCGCGCTTCTCCTCCTCCTTGACGTGGTGCTTGATCATCTCGGAGAGCACGCTGACCTTGGCGTCGTAGAATTCGGCGTCGGGCGCGCTGTCGAGGAGCTCGGCGATCAACACCTTGGCGCCGTCATGCTCGACGTAGGATTCCTCGAGAATCCCCTCTTTGTCTTCGATCTCGGCCTTGCAGGACGGATAGAAGATTTCCTCCTCGATCATGGTGTGAATGACCAATTCCGTACAGATCTGCTGGACCAGGGCGCGCTTGCGGTCCTCGCCGCGCGCCTTCTCGAACTTCTCGAACAGGTCTTCGACCTTGCGGTGATCTTCCTTCAAGAGCGCGACGGCGTCTTGCTTGGCGGCGGGCATTGGATGGCTCCTCGGGTTGGCAGTGAAAACGCTGCGATAAACGCGCGCTGTCAGAAGCGGTTGCAGCGCGGTGGGAACGATCCAGGCGAGGCCACGTTGCCCGCCTGCAACCTGGAGGAACCAACATGAATGCCATCATCTATCTCGTCGGCCTGGTCGTCGTCGTGATGTTCATCCTGTCCCTCGTCGGCATCCGCTGAGGGAGACAAACATGGCCGTCGTCACCGCCACTTCTCCCGACACCACAACCATCGTCGCGACCGACCTTCCCGGCGGACGCTATGTCGAATGGGGGCCGATCATCCTCGGTACCCTGGCTGCGCTCGCCATGCTGGTCGTGCTGATGGCGTTCGGCAGCGCACTCGGCCTCTCGGTCGTCTCGCCGCAGCCTTACGCCGGCATCTCGGCCAGGGGCGCGGCCGTGCTGGCCGGCCTGTACATCGCCCTGGTCCATGTCGCTGCGTTCGCCACCGGCGGTTATCTCGCCGGCCGCCTGCGCTCGCCGTGGACGACCGACACGCTCGTCGAGCGCCACTTCCGCGACGGCGCCCATGGGTTTGCGGTCTGGTCGCTGGGCGTGGTGCTGGGCGCCATCCTCGCGCTGTCGGGCGCCGCTGGCCTGCTGAAGGCCGGCACGGCAATCGCCGCTGCAGGAACTGTCGGCGCCAGCTCCAATCCGGCGATCGCGCAAATCTCGATGCAGCCGACCGACTATGCGGTCGATCGCCTGCTGGCGCCGGCGCCAGGCGGCGGCGCTGGCGCCACCCCGGCCGGAGACGGTGCGGCAAACACCTCGCGGGCCGATCTCGCCGCGCCGATCGCCCGGGCCTTCACCGCCAACCTGCACAACCCGCAGCTCGACGCCAACGACCGGACGATGCTCGCGAGCCTGGTCAGCCAGCGCACGGGCCTCTCACAGGCCGATGCCGAGAAGCGTGTCGATCAGGCCTTCGCCGAGCTCAAGGCCGCCGAGCAGAAAGCGCGCGATGCCGCCGACAAGGCGCGCAAGACCACGCTGATCGCAGCGTTCCTGGCGGCGGCGGCGATGGCGATCGGTGCGGCGGCGGCTTGTGCCGGGGCCACCCTGGGCGCGCGCCATCGCGACGAGCGGACCTCGGTGGCGCTGTGGGGCTCGCCACGGTTCTGGTGAATGCGCGTCGGCGACGCGTCATGATCATGTCCCTCTCCCCCGTTAGAGCCCGATAGGGGCAGAGGCAAGTCTAGGAGAAGGGCTTCGAAGGTTGTCTGTAACCCCCCTTTGAGCAACCGGAGACATGGTTGACACTCCGAAGGGTCGGCCAACTATTGAGCCGGCCCTGTCCTTCGTTTCGACCATCACAAATGGCGCAACGGCGTGGGATGTCACGCAGTTGCCGACGCCCGCCAGCGACCGACGCTGCCATTTGCAGAAAAAAACGAGCGCGGTCGTAACCCACATCGACGGCGCGGTGTTTCTGTAACGCCAGCTTTTCTCCTCGTTTTCGCTGGCGGGTCCGACTCCACGTCACGTCGATTCCCCCGGTGTGACTATTGGAGTCGGGCCATCTTCGCAGGACCGCCATGACCGACACTGTTCGAACTCAGCCATCGACGCCGACAAACGGCTTCAACGTCGGCACGCCGGATGATGTCGAGGAGGAAATATCCAACACCGTTGCCGCTCAGCTCGGTGTTCCTCGGGCCACGATCACGCCCGCGGCCAGCTTCGAGGACGTGGGCGCAGACATCTGCGATTTGGCTGAGATCGTCCTGCTGGTGGAGGAAGCGTTCGACATCGAAATTTCCGCGGACGAAGTGGATCGGCTTTTTACCGTCGGCGATCTGATCGCTGCCGTGAGAGATCGTGCGATCCAGGCGCCGAGCGCCAGGAGCATGCGGACGGATTGATCCCGCGTGGCCGGTAACTCCGGCACGCCATCACGGTCTCGCTCAGCGCGGCAGCTCGTACTTCAGCGTCACCTCGCCCAGGCCCTCGATCTTGCCGACGGCCGTGCTGCCGGGCGGCACGAACTGGCAGGCGACCATGCTGCCGGTCGAGACGATCATGCCCTTCTTCAGCGTCTTGCCGTGCTCGCCAAGCTTGTTGGCGAGCCAGGCCAGCGCATTGTAGCAATGGCCCAGCACGTCGCCCGAATTGCCGGTGCGCACCACCTTGCCGTCAAAGGCGATCGAGCCGTCGAGGTTGCCGATGTCGAGGTTCTTCCAGTTCTTGTTCGGCTTGGCGAGCAGCGAGCCGCCGTTCCAGCCGACATCCATCACCAGCCAGGGCAGGCTGAGACGGCTGTAGTCGGCGCCGCGATCCTCGATCAGCTCGAAGCCGGCACGCGCCTCGCCGATGTAGGGCTCGATCGATTCCTTGTCGTACGGCTTGTCCCTGGGCCGCGGCACGTCGGCATTGACGGTGAGGATGACCTCGAGCTCGACGCCGAGGCGCGCCCACTGGTCGGCGCGCACCGAGGCCTTGTGCTCGAACACGCGCTTCTTGCGGATCGGCCCGTAGGCGGGGCCGCGGATGCCGGTCTGCTCCCAGATCTGTGGCGACGTGAGGGCGATCTTGTAGCCGACCAGCGGGCCCTGCTTGGGCACCAGCTTCTTCAGCAGCGCATCCTGCACCCTGTAGGCGGTGCGCTCATCTTCGATCGCGAACTGCTCGGGCCACCAGCCGACGACGGCGCGCGCGCGGTGCACCTGGTGCAGCCAGTTGGCGGTCTTGGCGATGCTGAAGGCCATGCGTTTCCCCCTGAGTCTCTGCCCTTGCGTGTCTCTCGGCCGGCCGCATAGTGCCATCATGGCAATGAAAGCGGTGCAACAATTCGGACCGGTCAGAGCGGCCGCCCTGGTCGGTGTCGTGCTGGCCGGCGGCGAGGGCCGGCGCATGGGGCCGGGCGTGCTGAAGCCGCTGCGCACGCTGGGCGGCCGGCCGATGGTGGCTCACGTCGTCGAGCGGCTGCGGCCGCAGGTCATGGATCTGGTCGTCGTCGCCAACGACCCGCTGCCCGGCGTGCGCGCGCTCAAGGTGCCAGTGATCCCCGATCCGCCGGATATCCGGCGCGCCGCGGCGCGCGAGGGCCGGCGGCTGGGACCGCTCGCCGGCATCCTCGCCGGCATGGAATGGGCGCGGGAGCACCATCCGCATGCCGGATGGATCCTTACGGCCCCGACCGACGTGCCGTTCCTGCCGCTCGACCTCACGGTGCGGCTGTGCGGCCTGATGCACGTACCGGAGCCCGACGTCCTGATGGTGCGGCATGGGCGCCGCCGCGAGAACACGCTCGCGGTCTGGTCGGTGAAGCTCGCCGACGACTTGCGGCGCGCGATCCTGGAGGAGGGGATGCGCCGCGTCGAGGCGTTCGCCGAGCGTCATCGGCTGGCCGAGCTTGCCTGGCCGGGCGGCGGCGCGCCGTTCATGAACGTCAACACGCCGGCCGAGCTCAGCGCGGCATCGGATCGCTTGGGGAAGAGGGGACTCTCTCCAGCTCGATCACATTCCCGTCGATGACGACTTTGCCGGCATTCTCGAAGTTCACGGTGATGCGATGGCCGATCATCGACTGCACCTGGCCCTGGCCCCAGTCGGGCTTGCCGGGGTGGTGCACGAAGTCGCCGGGTGAAAGCAGGGCGTTGCCGGGCTTGTCGAACAAGTTTTCGTGACTCCGGTGTATGGATACGATAGCCGCCGAGTGAGACCGGATGGGGCCAATCCGGCATATAATGCATCGTTACGTGAGGAGTATCTTGATGACCACCACCCGTATCGCCATTGCCTCGGCGCTTGCGGCCGCGCTCGTCCTGCCGGTTGCGGCTGAGGCGCAGGGCAACATGGAGAAATGCTACGGCGTCGCCAAGGCCGGCAAGAACGACTGCCAGACCGCGCATTCCTCCTGCGCCGGCACCTCGAAGAAGGACCAGCAGGCCGATGCCTGGATCTCGGTTCCCAAGGGCGTCTGCGAGAAGCTGGTCGGCGGCAAGCTGAGCGCCGGCTGACCATGATCTCGGCCGCCGGCATCGGATTGCGCTCGCCGCATCTTGCGGAGATCGAGAGCGACCGGCCGGCCGCCGGGTTCCTGGAGATTCATGCCGAGAACTATCTGGCGAACTCGCCGGCTCTCGCGGCCGTCGAGCGGCTGCGCGCCGACTACGCCTTCTCGGTGCACGCGGTTGGCCTGTCGCTGGGCTCGTGCGACGGCCTCGACGAGGCGCATCTCGCGCGGGTCGCCGCGCTGGTGAAACGGCTCGAGCCGGCGCTGGTCTCCGACCATCTCTCGTGGAGCACCTTCGGCGGCCGATATTTCAACGATCTGCTGCCGTTGCCCTACAGCGAAGAGGCGTTGGCCGTCGTGGTCGACAATGTGCAGCGCCTGCAGGATGCGCTCGGGCGCCGGGTCGCGGTCGAAAACCCGTCCTGCTACTTGGGCTTTGCCCAGTCGACCTTGAGCGAGCCGGCGTTCCTGTCCGAGCTGGCGCGGCGCAGCGGCTGTGCGCTGCTGCTCGACGTCAACAACATCGCCGTGACGGCGCACAATCTCCGCCTCGAGGCGCATGACTGGCTTGGCCTGCCGGATGAGGCGATCGTGCAGTATCACCTCGCCGGCCACGCGGTGAACGATGCGGACGGGGAGCCGATCCTGATCGACGACCACGGCAGCCGGGTGAAGGATGGCGTCTGGGCGCTGTTCGGCGACGTCGTGCGCCGCTTCGGTCCGCGGCCGACCCTGATCGAATGGGACACCGACCTGCCGGCACTCGACGTGCTGCTCGACGAGGCCGCGCGCGCCGATCGGATCACCTCTACTGCAGGTGGGCTGCATGCCGCTCGCGCTGCCTGACCTGCAGTCGGCCTTCGCCGCTCATCTCGCCGGCGCCGACCGCCCCGATCTGGCGGCCGAGGTTTTGGGCGACGCCATCCCCGCCGCCGCGCGGCTGCGCGTTTATCGCCACCACGTCAAGGAAAGCCTGGCCTCGGCCCTGGCGGCCACCTTTCCGGCCGTGCAGGCGGTGGTCGGCGCTGATTTCTTCCGCGCTCTCGCCCGCGCCTTCGTCGCCGAGACCCTGCCGCGGCAGCCGGTTCTCGCCGAGTACGGCGAGGACTTTCCCGCCTTCGTCGCAGGCTATGAGCCCGCCCGCCGCCTGCCTTACCTGGCCGACGTCGCCCGTTTGGACTGGGCACTGAACGCCGCCTTCCATGCCCCGACTGCCGGACGGCTCGCGGCCACCGATCTGGCGGCTCTCCCCAGCGACCGGTTGCTTTCGCTGCGTCTGGTCCTGGCGTCTGGGACCGCCCTGGTGAGTTCCGCCCATCCTCTCGACCGCATGTGGGCGGCCTCCCAGCCCGGCGCGCCAGAGGGAACCGTCGACCTCGACGCCGCTGGTGCGCACCTGCTCGTGCTGCGTCGGCCCGACGATGCGGCCTTCGTCGTCCTGTCGCCGCCAGAAGCCCGGTTCGTGGACGGCATTGCCCTCGGAAAGACACTGGAAGAGGCGGCCGGATGGGTCGATGGGGAGTTCGACCTGACGGCGGGGTTCGCGCGGCTGCTCAACCTGGGGGCGTTTGCGGCACTGCAATAGGACTGCCATCTTGGCACCATAATTGCGCGTGGTTTGTGAGGATTTCAGGTTCCGCACTTTGCTGCACTGCACGACAAGTAGCGGTTAGCAACAGTGAACCATGTTGCGGAGTCATCGGCCGTCCCTATACTCCGCGCGCCTCAAGAACCGCCTTGCCCTCGAGGCGGTCAGTTAAGTCGCTGCGAGTGGAGTTGCCGACGATGTCGATCACGTTGCCGCAGAATTACCGGCCGACTGAACGCGAAGCCTTCATGAACCCGATGCAGCAGGAATACTTCCGCCAGAAGCTGCTGAAGTGGAAGAACGAGCTGATCGAGGAATCCAACCAGACATTGCAGAACATGCAGGAGGAGAGCCTGGCGCAGCCCGATCTCGCCGATCGGGCCACCGCCGAGACCGACCGCTCGCTGGAGCTGCGCACCCGCGACCGCTTCCGCAAGCTGATCTCCAAGATCGACAGCGCGATGAAGTCGATCGACGAAGGCACCTACGGCTACTGCGAGGAGACCGGCGAGCCGATCTCGCTGAAGCGTCTCGAAGCCCGCCCGATCGCCACGCTCTCGGTCGAGGCGCAGGAGCGCCACGAGCGCCTCGAGCGCACCCGCCGCGACGAAGGCGCCGACTGATCAAGGGAGCGCGGGCCTCCGGCCCGCATTCATGCGCGGGCCGGAGGCCCGCGCTCCCTTAGACCTTCGCCTCAGCCTGCAGGTCCTGACGCCGGAGCGCGCGGCCTGCGCAGCCGCCGCCGGGCTTGCCGTCGCGCCATACGACCGCGCCGTTGCACAGCACGACGTCGATGCCCTTGGCCGGTGAGATCGGCTTCTCGAAGGTCGCGGTGTCGATCACCGTCACCGGATCGAAGATGCAGATGTCGGCATAGAAGCCGGGCTTCACCTCGCCGCGCTTGGTGAGGCCGAAGCGCTGCGCCGAATACGAGGTCATGCGCCGCACCGCGTCTTCCAGCGTGAACAGCTTCAGCTCGCGCGAGTAATGCCCCAGGACGCGTGGAAACGTGCCCCACAGGCGGGGATGGGGATGGGCGTCGAAAGGAATGCCGTCCGAGCCGATCATGGCGCCGGGATGGGCCATCGCGCTTTGCACGTCCTTCTCGTCCATCATGAAGTAGATGGCGCCGGCCGGCTGGATGCGATCGGCGGCCTCGCGCATGGAGCAGCCCATCTCCCGGGCGATCTCCTTGAGGTCGCGGCCGGCGAGGCCAGCCACCTTGTCCGACCAGGTGATCAGCACCTTGTCCGAGCGATCCAGCATGTCGGTGCGCAGGATCGTCGAGCCCGCGACGTAGGGATAGACGTCGAAGGCGATCTGCTGCTGCTTCATCGCCTCGCTGAACTTGGGCAGCGTCTCCTTCATGCGGCCGAAGTTGGCGCGCCCCGAGCACTTGTGATGCGAGACGATGATCGAGGCGCCGGCGCGCCGGCCGATCTCGAAGGTCTCGTCCATCGCCGGCAGGATGTTCTCGCCCTCGTCGCGCATGTGGGCGGTGTAGACGCCGCCCCACTTGCCGAGCGGCTTCGCAACCTCGGCCACCTCGTCGGTTGAGGCGGCGTTGGCGACGGCATAAAAGAGCCCGCTCGACATGCCGATGGCGCCCTGTTCCAGGCTCTGGTCCAGGAGGTCGCGCATGCCGCTGATCTCGCCGGCCGTCGCGGTACGGGCGAGATCGTCGCCCATGAAATTCATGCGCAACGTCGAATGGCCGATCAGGAAGGCGCCGTTGATGGCGGGCTTCGCAGCATCGACCTTGGCGGCGAACTCGCCGAAGGTCTTCGAGATGTTGGCCTTGTTGCGCACGATCAGCGACAGGAAGTGCCCGATGTCGGGCCGGATATAGGGCGCGGCCGAGGCGCCGCAGTTGCCGCATACCACCGTGGTCACGCCCTGGCTGGCCTTCATCGCCATGGTCGGGTTGTCGATCAGGGCGGTATCGTCGTGGGTGTGCACGTCGATGAAGCCCGGCGCCACCACCTTGCCCTTGGCGTCGATCTCGTTGTCGCCCTTGAGGGTGCCCGGCGTCTCGACCGCGGCGATGCGGTCGCCCTTCAGCGCCACATCGGCGGCGAACAGCTTCTTGCCGGTGCCGTCGGCGACCTGGCCGTTGCGGATGACGATGTCGTAATTGGCCATGACGCTTACGCTCCTGCCTCGTTGCGGCCGAGCCGCATGTCCATATCGAACGGATAGAGCGGCCGCTTCACCCGCGTGTACTTGAAGAGCTTGAGGTCGGAGGCCGTGCAGCCGTCGCCATCGCACATGACGATGTGCTTGGCGATCGGCTCGAAGCCGGCGCGGAAATGCTGGCGCGACTTGATCAGCACGTACTTCTTGCGCCGCGGATCGATGCCGCAATGGGTGAAGACGCCGAGATCGAACGGCTCGGCGCGCTTCTCCGACACCACGATCTGCATCTTGCCGGTATCGAGCACGGCTGTGCGGCCCATGCGCACCGTGGTGCCGGTCGCCATCGGGCCGGTGACGACGAACTGGCCGTCCGTGATCGCCTTGACCTTGCCGCTGACCTTCAGCGGCTTGCCCTTGAGGCCCATGGCCGGCATGTCGATCTTGCCGCCGAGCTCGAGCGTGACCTCCGCGCCGACGCCGGCCTTGATCATCTGCTCGACGCAGGCCGGATCGCAGATCGGCCCGGCGCAGGCATCCTCGAGGCCCTGCTTCATCGCCTCCTCGATCACGCTCATGACGTCCTGCGTGCCGCCCGAGGCGGTGTTGTCGCCGTGATCGGCCATCACCACCGGGCCGCCCTCGAGCGACTTGGCGCGCGCCACCTGGACCGACAAGGGCTCGGCATGGAACAGGAAGCCTTCGCGCTTCTCCCACGCCGTATCGAGGATCTTGTTCAACAGGATCTCGCCCTCGGCCGTGCGCTTGTCGCAGACGATCACCGAGGAGAGGGCGAGATGAGGGATGTCGGCCTGCGGGAAGCCGCCGAACACCGAGGCGTTCAGCACCTGGCCGGTATCCTCGGCCTGGTTGGCCATGCCCATCAGCGTCTTCATCGGCTCACGCGACGGCGTATGGACCAGCGAGCTGCTCATGATCGGGCGATTGCCCCACACCATCTTGGGCTCGACCTCGCCCGCCAGCATGCGCATCAGCGTGCGGCCGGCGCGGCGCGCGGTGTCGGCCATGTCGATATGGGGATAGGTGCGATAGCCGGTGATGATGCTGGCGCCCTTGATCATGGCGTCGGTCATCTGGGTGTGGAAATCGAGCGCGACGGCGATCGGCACATCGGGGGCGATCTTGCGGATCCGGTTCAGCAGCTCGCCTTCGCCGTCGTCGTAGTGCTCGGCGACCATGGCCCAGCGCTATGGCCGACCCGGCCTCAATCGCCACGCACTGCAGATCGAAATCAATCGCTCCCTCTACATGAGGTGCGCCACGAGAAGCTGGTGACAGCCGGTGCGATCGAACGCTTGATGGCGGGCTTCCTCGAGGAAATCGCGGGCCAAGCGGCCACCATTCTGGCGCCGCGGCCGCTGGCGGCGGAATAGCTTCCACCGACCAGCTCAAGAGGGGCAGCCAAAAAAAGGGGCCGTGACAAGCACGGCCCGAGTTTAGGGAGGAAACGCCCAAGTGAAACCGCCGGCATAGGGCTGGTTGCGCTGCACCTTGAGGCCATTGCTGGTGAACCAGCGCTCGGCGCTGTCGACCAGATCCGGTGCGCAGGACTCGCCGTGATTATCGCCCAGCACGATGTCGACGCGCTGGTCGCGCTCGCGGGCCCCCACGCCCGAGGCCGAGGACGGCATGGAATGGGCGTCGATCAGGAGCGCGCTGCCGAACTGGCGATGGGTCTCCTCGACAAGCGCCGAGAGGGCGCTGTGATAGGGCCGCCAGCAGCTCGCCAGCCGCTGCTCGATCTCATCCGACGGCATGCGGCCGCGATAGATCGCCTCGCCGCTGGCGGCGACGCGTGGGATCATGCCAAGGCCCGCGGCAACGCGCGTGGTGCGATGATTCAACGACCGCGGCAGGGGGCCTTCGAACATGCCGGGATCGAGCTCGTAAGGCTCGCGGTTGGCATCGACGAACGACCGCGGAAAGCGCGCCGCCAGGAAGGGAATGCCGAGGGCAGGGGCCGCCGAGAACAGCTCGTCGACGAAGGCATCCTCGGCGCGGCGCAATGCCGCCAGTGGCACGGCGGTCTGGGCCAGGAAGCTTGCCGGGTAGACCGATCCGCTGTGCGGCGAGGCGACGACGACCGGTGCGGTCTGGCGCCGCGGCGTACGGCGGTCCAACGCTTCGTGAGCGGACGCGGTCGAAAACTCCATGGATGGGTCATAGCGCGCCGCCGGAGGCGCGTCATGCGCAGACTTGCCAACCCAGGGTCCGCGATGTAGACGACCGCTCTTTCCGGCGATGCCCTGGGAACTCGGGGGCGCGTAGCTCAGCGGTAGAGCACTGTCTTGACATGGCAGGGGTCACAGGTTCAATCCCTGTCGCGCCCACCATCGCCCCACCACAATCCCTTGTCCGAATTCTTCTCCCTCTATTCACACGAGTTCGTGCGAATTGCGTGCTGCGTGCCCCGTACGCGGGTTGCCGACGCCACCTACAACCTCACCGAGACGCTGCGGCTGGCGGCCGAGGGCGACAAGGCCCGCACGGCCATCATGGTCTTTCCCGAGCTCGGGCTCTCGTCATACGCCATCGAGGACCTGCTGCTGCAGGACGCGCTGCTGGATGAGATCGAGGCGTCGATCGCCAAGGTGGTGGCGGCCTCCAACAAACTCTTTCCCGTCCTGATCGTCGGCGCGCCGCTCCGGCTCGCCGGCCGCCTGTACAACACCGCGATCGTGATCCATCGCGGCGTCATCCTGGGCGTGGTTCCCAAGACCTATCTGCCCAACTACCGCGAGTTCTACGAGAAGCGCCACTTCGTGTCGGGCGCGAACATCGTCGAGAACCGCATCAAGCTCGCGGGCCAGGTGGTGCCGTTCGGCACCGACATGCTGTTCCGCTCGACCGGCAGCGTGCCCGTCACGTTCCATGTCGAGATCTGCGAGGACATCTGGGTGCCGGTGCCGCCCTCGGCTCATGCGGCGCTTGCCGGCGCCGAGGTGCTGGTGAATCTGTCGGCCAGCAACATCACCATCGGCAAGGCCGAGGCCCGTCGGCTTCTGTGCGGCAGCCAGTCGATGCGGGGCATCGCGGCCTACGCCTACTCGGCTTCCGGGCCGGGTGAATCGACGACCGATCTCGCCTGGGACGGTCACGCGGCGATCTACGAATGCGGCGACCAGCTCGCCGAGACCACGCGCTTCGAGAAGGACTCGACCATCGTCAGCGCCGACGTCGATCTCGGCCGCATCCGCCAGGAGCGCCTGCGCAACAACGGCTTCGCCGATTGCGCCCTGATCGAGGGCGACAAGGTCAAGCGCTTCCACAAGGTCGACTTCGCGCTCGAGGCGCCCAAGGGCAAGGTGGCGCTGGAGCGCGCCATCGAGCGCTTCCCCTACGTGCCGTCCGATCCGGCCAAGCTGCGCGACAATTGCTACGAGGCCTACAACATCCAGATCCAGGGGCTGGCGCAGCGCCTGCACGCGAGTCGCGCGCAGCGTGCCATCATCGGCGTCTCGGGTGGCCTCGATTCGACGCAGGCGTTGATCGTCACCTGCCGGGCGATGGATCAGCTCGGCCTGCCGCGCAAGAACGTGCTGGCCTACACGCTGCCGGGCTTCGGCACCTCGGACAAGACGCACAAGAATGCCTGGCGGCTGATGGAGGCACTGGGCGTCACCGCAGCCGAGATCGACATCAAGCCGGCCGCCCGGCAGATGCTGGCCGACATCGGCCACCCCTTCGCTGAGGGCAAGAAGGTCTACGACGTCACCTTCGAGAACGTGCAGGCGGGCTTGCGCACCGACTATCTGTTCCGCCTGGCCAACCAGCATGGCGGCATGGTGGTGGGAACCGGCGATCTCTCGGAGCTGGGCCTGGGCTGGTGCACCTACGGCGTCGGCGATCACATGTCGCACTACAATCCCAACGGCTCGGTCTCCAAGACGCTGATCCAGCACCTCATCCGTTTCGTCGCCGCCTCGGGCGATGTCGGCAAGGAGACGGCCGCGATCCTGCACGACATCCTCGACACCGAAATCTCGCCCGAGCTGATCCCCGCCGATGCCGGCGGCGCCATCCAGTCGACCGAGCAGACGGTCGGGCCCTACGCCCTGCAGGACTTCAATCTCTATTATCTGACGCGGCTGGGATTCCGGCCGTCCAAGATCGCCTTCCTGGCATGGAACGCCTGGCACGACATCGACAAGGGCGCCTGGCCCGCCAATCTGCCGGCCGGCACGCGGCGCGCCTATGAGCTCGCCGACATCCGCCACTGGCTGAAACTGTTCCTGCGGCGTTTTTTCACCAATCAGTTCAAGCGCTCGGCCCTGCCCAACGGGCCCAAGATCTCGTCGGGCGGCTCCTTGTCGCCGCGCGGCGACTGGCGCGCCCCGTCGGACGGCAGCCCGGATGTCTGGCTGGCCGAGCTCGAGACCGTGCCCGAGAAGGCCAAGTAGCATAAGTCGCAGTTTCGCCCGCGAACGAAATCGTGCAGGCGACGTTGCCCTCTCGATCTCCCATCCCATGCCAGGGAGTGCGAGATGGCCGATCCAACCCTGACAATCTCTTCCGAAAGCGTCTGCCCTGGCAGCGCATGTCGAGGACCTGACGCGCAAGGAGCTCGTGGCCTTCATCGCCGCGTTGAGCGATGAGGAGCGAGGCCCACCAGCAGCACAACCGCCGCACTGCCGGCTATCTTCCGGGCGAGCCGCTGCTCCCCGGTTATCTCGAGGAAGGTTTGTCGCAGTAGGGTTTTACGTGCGCGGAATTCGAATCGAGCGTTTGTGAGCCTCTTTCGCCTGCTGCGGTCTAAAAGTACAAATAGGCATCGGAGGGACGTTCGATGCCGCTCAAGATCAAGAAGACCGTGAAGCAGATGGTGGAGGAGGCCGACAGCCAGATCGAGACGATGCCGCTCGCCGAGGTCATGAAGCTGCACGGGAATCCCGGTGTCACCTTCATCGACATCCGCGATCCGCGCGAGCTGTGGCGCGACGGCACGATCCCCGGCGCCATCAACGTGACGCGCGGCATGCTGGAGATGTGGATCGATCCCGAGAGCCCTTACGCCAAGGACTACTTCCAGACCGGCAACAAGTTCATCTTCTTCTGCGCCGGCGCCTGGCGCTCGGCGCTGGCCACCAAGACCGCGCAGGACATGGGCCTGACGCCGGTCGCCCACATCGAAGGCGGGTTCGGCGCCTGGAAGAAGGCCGGCGGTCCGGTCGAGAAGGTCGAGCCGAAGAAGTAGATCGGCGATGAGCCCTGATACGGTGCCCCAGACGGCGTTGGTGCCGCAGCCGACGCTGATCGACTTTCCCGAGTTCGTGTCGATCCCGATCCGTATCGCCCGCAACGCGGCGGCGTGGCCGGACAAAGTCGCGGTGAAATGCGAGGGCAATGTCCGCAGCTGGCGCGACTTCGACAGGCGCATCAACAAGGTCGCGCGCACGCTCGCCGGCATGGGGATCGGCAAGGGCGACAAGATCGCCATCCTGGCGGCGAACTCCATCGAATATCTCGAGACCTTCATGGGCGCGCTGCGCGCCGGTGCCTGCGTCGTGCCGCTCTCGACCATGGCCGCGGCCGATGCGCTCGAGAAGATGCTCGACGATTGCGATGCCAAGATGCTGTTCGTGTCGGACCAGTATCGCGCCCTGGTCGAACCGTATGAGGCACGGCTCGGCAAGCTGATCGAGGGCGGCCGCATCGCCTACGATTTCAAGCGCGCCGGCTGGCGTGACTTCGAGGCTTGGCTCGAGCCCGCGAGCGATGCGCCGTTCGAGGTGCCGATCGACCAGCTCGACGACTTCAACATCATCTACAGCTCGGGCACGACCGGCCTGCCCAAGGGCATCCTGCACAGCCACATCATGCGCGACATGACGGCGGTGCGGTTCGCGGCATTCGAGTACGGGCCCGACGCGATTTCCCTCGCCTCGACGCCACTCTATTCCAACACCACGTTGGTCGCCGTGCTGGCCACGATCGGGCTGGGCGGTACGACGATCCTGATGCCGCGCTCGGATGTCGTGAAGTTCCTGGAGATCTGCCAGCGCGAACGCGTCACCCATGCCATGCTGGTGCCGGTCCAGTACCAGCGCATCCTGGCGCATCCCGACTTCGACAAATACGACCTCGGCGCCTTCAAGGCGAAGCTCTCGACCAGCGCGCCGCTGCGCGCCCAGATCAAGGCCGATTGCCTGAAGCGCTGGCCGGGGCACCTGGTCGAGATCTACGGGCTGACCGAGGGCGGCGCCGCTTGCACCCTGGTCGCCGACCTCAATCCCGACAAGCTCCATACGGTGGGCCAGCCGGGCCTCGGCAGCGAGATCGTCGTCCTCGACGAGCAGGGCAAGGTCCTGCCGCGCGGCGAGGTCGGCGAGCTCGCGGGCCGCGCCCAGCTTATGATGAAGGGCTACTACAAGCAGCCCGACAAGACGCGCGATCTCTTCTGGTACGACGACAAGGGCCAGCTGTTCTTCAAGTCGGGCGACATGGGCCGCATCGACGAGGACGGCTTCGTCGTCCTGCTCGATCGCAAGAAGGACATGATCATCTCCGGCGGCTTCAACGTCTATGCCGCCGACATCGAGGTCCTGCTGCTGAAGCACCCCGATGTCGTCGACGTTGCGGTGATCGGCATCCCGAGCGAGCAGTGGGGCGAATCGCCGATGGCGCTCTGCGTGCGCCGCGCCGGCGCGACCGCAAGCCAAGACGAGATCCGCGACTGGGCCAATGACCAGCTCAGCAAGACCCAGCGCCTGGTCGCGGTCGAGTTCCGGGACGGGCTGCCGCGCAGCACCATCGGCAAGATCATGAAACGCGAGCTGCGCGAGCCCTATTGGGCCGGCCGCTCGGCAAGGATTTGAGGCGACCATGAGCGAACCCGAGCTGCGTTCTTCCCACCTGTTCACCTTGAGCCTGACGGTCGACCCGAACATGACCGACGTCGGCGAGACGCCCTATGGCCGGCGGCGCATCGCCACCGTGACCGGCGGCACCTTCGAGGGCGAGGAACTGCGCGGCACCGTGCTGCCGTCGCCGGCCGGCGACTGGCTGCTGCTGCGGCGCGACGGCATCCTGCAGCTCGACGTGCGGCTCACGCTCAAGACCGACGACGGCCACCTGATCTACATGAGCTATCGCGGCATGCGCCACGGCCCGGCCTGGGTGATCGAGCAGCTCAACAAGGGCGAGAAGGTCGATCCCGCCCAGTACTACTTCCGCTCGACGCCGTGGTTCGAGACCGCGTCGGAGAAATATCGGTTCCTCAACCGCATCGTCTGTGTCGCCACCGGCCGGCGCGATCCGACGGGTCCGGTCTACGAGGTTTTCCACATTCTCTAGTGATCGCCAGGATCGGCAGGCCGGAAACCGTCGCTGGCGCGGGGGAAGCGCGGACAGATAGCGCCAACCCGCACGGCGGCCTTCAGGCCGGCGAGATAGCGCCAACCCGCACGGCGGCCTTCAGGCCGGCGAGAAAGAAGGCGAAGGCCGCATGGCGGCGATGCCGTCGCGGAAAGACACGATGGGTGCGTAGCCCAGGTCGCGCCGCGCCTTGGCGATGTCGATCGTGAAGGGCTTGCCGATCAGCCGCAGCATCTGGCGGGTGAGCGGCGGCTCGCCGGAAACGCCGAAGCTCCGCCAAGCCGCGGCCATCAGGCCCGCCATGAGCCAGGCGACACCGAATGGTGCGGACCTCGCCTTCGGCCGGACACCGCGGGTCTCCAGCAGGGCGGTCAACACGCTCTTCAGCGTGCCGTCCTCGCCATCGGACACGAAGTAGGCCTCGCCGCCATTGCCATGTCCCACCGCGCGTAGCAGCGCCGTGCAGAGATTGTCGACATGGCAGGTCGACATGGCCTGGTCGCCGCCAGCCACCCACTGGAAGCGGCCGGCGCGGGCCATGTCGGCCATGTGGTCGAGGGTCGGCATGCCCCGCCCCCAGATGAAAGGCGGACGAATGGCGATGGTCTCGAACTCGGCCCGCGCTCCGTTGGCCGTCAGCAGCACCGTTTCGGCCTCGGCCTTCGAGGCGCTGTAGGGCGCCCAGCGCCGGCGCTGGAGCGGCGCACGCTCGCTCACGTGAATCATCGGCCGTGGATCGCCCATCACGACCGCGGCGGCGCTGACGTAGACGACGCGCCGAACGGAAGGTGTCGCACAGGCGGCATCGACGACAGCGCGGGTGCCGTCGACGTTGATGCGTCGGAAGATCTCTTGCGGGCCCCACAGCCTGAAATGCGCGGCGACATGGAAGACCACAGTGCAACCGCGCATGCCGAGACGAAGCGCGGTGGGGTCGAGCAGATCGCCCCTGATCGGCGTCGCGCCGCCCGCCTGAACGGTGGCCAGCGCGCCGTCGCTTCGGGCCAGTGCCCGGACCTGCCACCCGTCCGCCACCAAGCGCCCAATCAAATGGCTCCCGACGAAACCCGAGCCCCCCGTGACGAAAGCGGTCTTACGGTCGGGTTCGGTCATGAAGGCCTCCTGGCAAGAGAGCCGGTCGACCGGCTGGATTGGAGGCCAGCCTAGCCGTTGCTGGGACAAAATGCAACAAACAACATATGAATTATGTTCATTCTGTATTGCTGCAGGAGGGTGTGATAGTCGTCAGGCTGTGGCTGGTCCTCCTTTATCTCCCGCCGACGACACCGGTTCTTTTCGCCAGGCCATCCTGGAAGCCGCGCGCGAGCAGCTCCGCCGGTTTGGCGAGGCGAAGACCAACGTGGTCGACATCGCCCGGGCTCTCGGGACATCGCACACCACGCTCTATCGCCACTTCCGTTCGAAGGCCGAGATCTTCGATGCGGTCGTCCGTGAAGCGATGGCGGACGAAGAACTGCTCGCGCGTGACGTCGTCGCGCGCGACGCGCCGGCGGCCGAGCGGCTGGAGGGGTTGGTGCTGGCGCTTCACGCCCGAAAGCGCGAGCGATTCTCCGGCGATATTGAAATCTTCAACCTGTACAGGCGCATCATGGATGAGCGGCCGGACATCATCGCCGCCTACGCCCAGGTCATGACGGGACTGGTCGCCGAGATCCTGGCCGATGGTGTTCGGCGCGGCGAATTCAGGATCGGCGACATCCCCGCTGCAGCCGGCGTCGTGCGCGACGCGGTCACCGTGTTCGTCCATCCGGCTCACGTTGCCATGGCTGTCGCCACCGGACTGCCGAGCGAGACTCCGATAAGGAACGTCGTGCGGACCCTGTGTGCCGGGTTCCGCTCGGGCGTCAGCTTGTCCGAATAATGCCAAGCGCTGCGTAGTCAGGATCGAAGCGCGGCCATCGGCAAGAGGCCCGCAGCCAGGAAGACCGCGGAGAACACCCAAGTCGGCGACGGCGGATCGATGCTGGCGCCTAGCGCATGCGCTAGGCAGCGTCACGGCGGCGCCAGGAGGGCCGCCGTCGTCATCGCCTGGACTAGAAGATCTGCGCCAGCACGGGCAGGATGTATTCGCGGAACTTCGCCGGATGCTCGCTCATCGGGAAGTGGCCGACATGGTTCATGATCGTCACCTGCGCTCCGGGGATCTGCGCGGCGGTGCGCAGCGTGTCCTCGGCGGTGCACGAGAAGTCGTACTCGCCGGTCAGCAGATAGAGCGGGCAGGCCTTGGTGTCGATGGTCTTCACTTTCTCGCGCAGATCGCCGTCGACGCGATAGAAGTAGAGGTCGCCTTTGAACACGCCCGGGCCGCCCTGCATGTACATCCACAGCGTCTCGTGGCGGCTCGCCGGCGGACTCTGCGGTGCGATCAGCCCGGAGACCAGCGCGGCGCAGACCTCGCCGCCATGGACGTCGGGCCGGTGCAGCCAGGCGGTGTCGTACCACGGCTGCTGGAAATCGGCGGCCTCGAGGGCGATCAGGGCGCGGAACTCGGCGGCATGCGCGATCGCGAGATTGAGCACGATGCGCCCGCCGATCGAGCAGCCCATGACGACGGGCCGATCGAGCTCCAGCGCGCGGCAGAAGGCGCGGATGGCGGCGGTGTAGGACGCCGTCGTCAGGCGATACTCGGTCTTCTCCCAGCCATCGGGCGGCGTCGATTTGCCGTGCCAGGGCATGTCGAAGGCGAGCACGCGAAAGCGCGACGTGACCTCGGGATCGGCCATCAGATGGCGATACTGTCGGCCGTCGGCGCCGGCGGTATGCAGGCAGACCAGGGGGATTCCGCCGCCGTCCTTGGGGCCCGCCTCCTCGAAATAGATACGGTGGTCGACACCATCGATCTTGAGCCGCACGTAGTGGCCGATCATGGGATCGAGAACCGGCGCCATGCTCAGCTTTCCCGGCGGGGCAGGGCCAGCAGATCCTTGAAGAACTGCAGGCTCTGCAACAGTGGCCGGAAGTCACCCTCCATCGAGGCGACGCCGCGCTTGGTGAGCGCGAACAGGTCGTGCCAGCCCGGCGCCGGGATCGGCTGCCAATGCTGCGTCCAGGCCTCGTCGGTGCCGCGCACGGTGAAGGCGGAGGAGCGCATCAGCCGCGCGCCGCGCTCGAAGGCGGCGAGCGCGCCGTTCTCGAGGCCGAGGAAGAACGGCTGATCGCCGATATCGACCCGGCAGTCGACCATCACCCAGCGGCCGCGGCGCCGCAGGTCGGCATCGGCATCGAGCAGGTCGGGCAGTCGTGCGAAGCGATCGGCAGGGCTCATTCCTGCAAAATGTACTCGATCGTCGATCCGTCGGAAGCCTTGAATGTCGTCTTGACCCAGCGGCCGCGGTCGTCGAACCACTGGTCCGTGGTGACGTCGCCGGCATAGCGATAGTGGTTGGCGTCGATCCAGCCGCTAACCGTCTTCACCCTCTCGCGCCCGAGCAGTGTGACCTGAACGTTTGCCTGTCGGCCGTTCTGGGTATTGAGCAGGCTTTTCTGGCTGATCTGGCGGACGTTCCAGTGCGACGTCGGCAGCAGGCTGGCCGGCATGATCTCACGCCCCGAATTGTGTTGGACCTCGATGCCGTCGGCGGTGCGCTGGGCGCGAACGACATACCGGGTGCCGTTGTCGTCGGTCTGGGTCGCGATCGACTGGAAGGCATCGCCGCTCCAGACCTCGTGGGCGCGATGGCTGTAACGATAGGCGGTGAAGCCCAGCATCTTCACCAGGAAGTCGACCGACGCGGAGACCGTCAGCTCGCGACCGTTGTGCTGGAAGGCGAGGTTATGGCGACCGATCAGCTCGCCGTTGCGGTAGACGGCGAACGACTGGTTCGGCCCGTAAGGCAGGTCCTGTGCGCGGCATACCGTAACGGGCCCGACCGCGACCAGGATAAGCGCGGCGAAGAGACGGTGCATCGAAATCCCCCTGTCGATCATACGATGGAGGGGGCTGTTGGATCACCTGCAATTCATCAAGGGAGCGTGAGCCTACACAACCCGTTCCGCGCGCAATTTCTTGATGGCGGCGGGGTCGTAGCCCAGCTCCTGCAGGATCTGGTCGGTATGCTCGCCCAGCCTGGGCGCACGGCGGCGGATGGTGAGCGGCGTGCGCGAGAGCTTCACCGGCTCCTGCAGCACGGGCGCGGGCTTGGTCATGCCGGGATAGTCCATGTGGTGGAAGAATCCCGCCTCTTTCACGTGCGGATCTTCGAGCGCCTGCTGCGGCGCATAGACCGCGCCGGCCGGAATGCGGTTGGCCTCGAGTTCTTCCAGCGCCTGCTTGACCGTCCTGGCGTCGCACCACTTCTGCATGATGGCCGACAGCGCCTCGCCATTGTCGCCGCGCGCCAGGTCGTCCTTGAAGCGCGGGTCCTTGGCGAGACGTTCGTCACCCATCAGCTTGCACCAGCGCACGAACAACGGTTGGCCGATGGTCATGGCGTAGATCCAGCCGTCCTTGCACTTGAAGGTGTCGGAGGGGCCGGCGGTGAAGCCGCGGTTGAGCGTGGCCATGCGGTTGAGATCGAGCAGCGCCTGCTCGATGAGATGGCCATTGGTGATGTTGATGGCCGTGCGCAAGAGCGCCGTCTCGACCTTCTGGCCCTTGCCGCTCCTGGCGCGATCCATCAGTGCGGCCAGCACGCCCACCGTGCTGAGCAGCGCCGAGCTGAAATCGACGAACGGCGCGTTCATGCGTGTCGGCACCTTGCCGTCGCCCGAGAGATACATGGCGCCCGACATCGCCTGGCCGATCGTGTCGAAGCCGACCCGGGTGGCGTAGGGGCCCTCCGAGCCGAAGGTCGAATTGGTGGCGAGAATGATGCGCGGGTTGATGGCCGAGATGGTCTCGTAGTCGATGCCCATGCGCTTGAGGTCTTCGTAGGGCAGGTTGGCGATCACCACGTCGGACACCGCCACCAGCTTCTTTACGATCTCCTGGCCGGCCGGCTTCATGGGATTGAGCGTGAGGCCGAGCTTGTTGCGGCCCATCTGGAGGAACATGGCGCCTTCGCCGCCCTCGGCCACCGGCGTCACCCAGCGATCCTCGCTGCCCTCCAGCTTCTCGATGCGGATCACCTCGGCGCCGAGGTCACCCAGCATGGTGCCGCAGAACGGGCCCGCGATGTAGCGGCCGAAATCGAGAACGCGTATCCCTTCCAGAACTCCCGCCATGGAACGCCTCAGGCAGCCTTTGCCGCTGCGCGCTGCTTGGCGGCCCTGAGCGTGCCGCCACGCATCAGATGGCCGGGCAGGGGACGGCCGACGACCTCCTCGGCGAGTCTCGCGACCTCGATCAGGCGGTCGATGTCGAGCCCGGTCTCGACGCCCATTTCCTCGCACATGAACGCGAAATCCTCGGTGCAGATGTTTCCGGCCGCGCCATCGGTCGCGGCGAACGGGCATCCGCCCAGGCCCGCGATCGAGGCATCGAACTTGGTGACTCCCAGCCGCAGGCCGGCATAGGCGGCAGCCTGTCCGGTGCCGCGCGTGTCGTGGAGGTGAAGCGCGATCTCGAGCTCCGGCCACTTGTTGCGGATCGCGCCGACCAGGCGCTCGACCGAGCGCGGTGTCGCCCAGCCCATGGCGTCGGTGAGCTTGATGCCCTTGAGCTTGAAACCGGCGAGCTCGGCCTCGTCGAGCGCCAGTTGCACGCGCTGCAGGATCAGCTCGGTCGAAAGCTCGCCCTCGTAGTTGCAGCCGAAGGCGCCCAGGATGATGCCCCATTCGACCGGCATGCCGCGGTCCTTGAAGGTCTTGAGCGACATGCGCTGCTCGACCATGGCATCAGCCACCGACTTGCCGATGTTCTTGCGCGAGAAGGTATCGGAGGCGGTGACGCGCACGCCGCCATCGACATGCAGCGGCCC
>Ga0209909_100229_pt1 | contig 66756 bp, 66 predicted proteins | sample FECB22metaG_FD_188302 | JGI IMG/M metagenome (GOLD analysis project Ga0209909, IMG submission 188302) | Cyanobacterial communities from the Joint Genome Institute, California, USA - FECB-22 (SPAdes) (version 3) | ecosystem: Environmental > Aquatic > Thermal springs > Hot (42-90C) > Microbial mats...
ACGAAACTGAAGCTGATCAAGCGACTGATGTACGGCCGGGCCGGCTTCGATCTCCTACGCCGTCGCGTGCTTCTGGCTCCTTGACCCACACGAAATGACGAAGAGCCATTAAACCGGAGCAAGTCCAGCTCGATGCTTATCTGCGCTTTGTCGAGGCGCGCTGGCAGGACGGTCAGCACAACGCGGCGGGCCTGTGTCGCGAGCTTCGCGCCATCGGCTTCGAGGGCGGCTACGAGATCGTCCAGCGCTGGGCGAAACGACGGCGCCGGGGCCTTCCAACCCGACCGCCCTCGGCCCGCATCCCGTCGACACGCCGCATCGCGCGGTGCCTGACAAGCGAGCCGGCCAGCCTCCCGCTTGCAGATCGCCGCTTCATCGCAGCGCTGTGTGGTCTTGCGCCCAGGCTGCAGGCCGCGGCCGAGCAGATACGCGGCTTCGCGGCAATCCTGCGCGCCCGCGATCCGGCCGCTTTGAAGCCGTGGCTGGAGGCGGCGGCCGCGAGTGAACTCGGCGGCTTCGTCGCCGGGCTGCGGCAGGACGAGGCCGCTGTCCACGCGACCATCGGCGAGCCGTGGAGCAACGGGGCGGTCGAGGGGCAGGTGAACCGCCTGAAGCTGATCAAGCGCTCAATGTACGGCCGCGCCGGCCTCGACCTGCTCCGGCAGCGCGTCCTTCACGCCGCGTGAGGCGGACCAGAACCCGCCCGACAAACCAGACCGAGCGCCTCCCACCGTCAGCACCGAACCTGCGGAAGAACCAGTTCCGGATGTCGCTTGAAAGCAGCCAATTTGGCCGTCTCCTCACCCCGCTCCAAGTCGCATGACTTCGCCAGCGGTATCGAGTTTGGTGGATCAGGCAGCGAGGAGGAAGCGACGGCGCAGGAGGTCGAGTTTGGCGCGACCGTACATGGCGCGCTTGAGGAGCTTGAGACGGTTGACCATCCACCCGGCGCAGACGGTGCGAAGGTTTCCGAACGGAGCACTAAACAGGCACTGTTGTAGCTCAGCGCGAGCGGTCCTTCCCTGGCCTACCATCTCTTCGGCCCTCGTCCCACAAGAGCGGCTCACGCTGCAGTTTTCGCAGCGCGCTCATACGCGCGAGTTCCTGCCGCAAGGCATGTCGGCGCGTCTCCAACGGCGGCATTTCCTCCACGAAGCTGCGGATGCGCGCGCTCAGCGCCCTGTCGGCCGGGTCGTCCGAGCGGCTCATCTGATTGGCGAACGCAAGATAGCGGGTTCGGATGTCAGCCTGACGCTGCCGGATCCGCTCCTCCCAGGGCCGCTCGGCCTTGTAGCGTGACAGAGTCCGCACCGCCTCCTCGCGCGCCAAGCGTTCGACCCGGGGCTGTTCGCCGCGTTCCTTGATGGCCCGGATCGTTCCTCGATCAGCCTTGCGCACTTGGCCGCGCGTGCGGCGCGGCGTTGCCTCTGCTGCGACCCCGCGGGACCGGAGTTCGTGCGCGAACTGCTCGCGCCATTGGTGGAGGTCGGCTTTGCGCGGATTGAGCCGCCGCCCGTCATAGCCCGCCGCGCGCACGGTGAGGTGGACATGCGGATGCACGTCGTCCTGGTGAAGCACGAAGGCATAATCGTGCCGCCCCTCGAAGGTGTCGATCGCGAAGGCCCGAGCCGCGTCGCGCACTTTCACCCCGTCGGTTCCCGGCGGCATCGACAGGATCATGTTGACCGACAGCGTCCGGTTTGCCCGCTTCGTGTCGAGAGCGACATCCTCGGACCACCGCGCCTGGAGATCGCGCAGCCCCTCACGCCCTTCCATAGCGACACCGGTCTCTGTCTCGGCTGCGAGATCGCCGTTTCGCGTAATATACGCGAGATGAGAGCACAGATGCCCGACGCCCTTCGTCCGTCCGGTGACCTTCACCATCACCTCTGGGACGCGCGCAACGATTCGCTCGAGGCGGCTTCGCATCGCGGGGGTGACCGCCGTCTCGCCAGTGGCCGCCGGCATGTCCCAAGGCTGCCGCTTGGGACGGCGGATCGGCGTCTGCCACACGTAGGAGATCGGCGGCAGGTCGCCGCCTCCTCGCTTCGTCACGGTTCGGTCTCCCAGTAGCCGGCGCTGCGCGCCAGCGCCTGGCGAAGTGCGTCTGCGAGTCCGTCCACGGCCGCGCCCAGGCCTGCCAGCGCACCCTCATCAATCGAGACCGCCCGATTTGACCGCGCCTCGGTGTTCGCGGCACGGGCGATTTGATTGACGTTGCCGCCGATGCGGTTGAGCTCGCGGGCGATCGCCCGCAGCGCAATGCGCTCGTCGCCGGTCTGTGGATGCTCCACGCCGAGCCGAGCCCGCACCAGGGACGTGATCCACTGAGTACGGCTCATCCCGCGCGCCTCGGCGACCGCGACGAGCTGGTTCACCTCCTCAACACGCAGACGCAACGTCACCTTCGTCGACGGTCCGAATGCGGCCGAGATCGCTGGCAGCGCCGATTCGGCACCGTCTGCCGATGCCGCTTGGTGGGCACCGACGGCCTCATCGACCATCCGCCGGAGGACGGCCGACTTTCCACCCTGGCGACGAGCATGCGCCGCAAAGCGCACGGCGACCTCGTCCGGTACGCGGAACGTCAGCGTCGCCATAGCACCTCGATGGACAACCACCTCCGTAATACGATGCTGGCGGCAAGCCTATCCTGCACTAAACCTTGCACCTTCCTCGAGGCTTCTTCGTTCGAGCTGTTCGTCTTGCAGCGCTGCTGAGGTCGACGGAAATACCGAGGGTACGGGTCGCCGGTGCAGACCGGATCAGGGCTGAGCCCCATCGCTCCGCAGGCTTCGCGAGCGGAAGCCGCTTTCCGCACAGCCTCCGGCCTCTCTACGGCGCTATGGGGAAGCGCGTTCGGCCTCCGGCTGCTCCGCGTTCCGCTCCGCCCTGCGGGTGGAAAAGCGGCTCGGTTCCAGGGTGAGAAGGCGGCATTGAGCCGTGGGCCGGCGGACGGGACCCGAGCGGTGCCCCGGCAAACACGCAAGGACCAAGTCATTGGGACTGCCGATTGCGCACCGCCACAAGGTGAAGGTCACGCAGGGCAACTTCGGCAATAGCACCATCGTCATAGCGGACGCGGGCATGATCAGCGCCGAGATCGGCCTGACGGTCGAGCACGAGCCGTCCCTCGCGCCGGCCTACGCGGACGAGGGCTTCGGCTCTCGCGTTCGGCGCCACCTTAAGCGAAGCAACGCCGTCCAGGTGGTCGACCCTGCGTCCTGCGCGGGCCTCGCGCGGCTGTGCCTTGGACTTCGCGGCGGGAGGGTCGGCCGACTCAGGACACGTTTGCGCCTCGTCCATCGATGTAGCGCTGTCTGGACCGGCCGCCGGAGTGTTCTTCAAGCTGTCGACGAAGGCGATCGCCTCGGCCCGCGTGAACCGGTCCCGTGATCCGCAGAAGGCGAGGATGGGCTCGGGATGGCTGCGCCACGCCTGATAGAGTTCGTACACACCGCGGATGGGCGACGTATCGATCATGCGCCGCAGTGCGTCCGGCATATGGGCCACGGCGGCATGCATGGCCACGAAGGCGCGATCCTTGCCGAGGCGACGTGCGATGTCTGCTTGCTTCTCACCGAGTCCGATGCGACGCAAGACGAACCCTGCGATCTCCACCGATGTCAGGTCGTCCCGCTGGATGTTCTCGATCATCTGGTCGTAGGCGTCATCGGGCGACGGCTCCCGGATGACGGCGGGAATCGTTGAGAGACCGGCGCGCTGGGCTGCCCGAAACCGGCGGGCCCCGTACAGGATACGGTGACGTCCCCCCTCCCCTCTCGGCGTGACGGTGATGGCCTGCCGGACGCCACGCTGGACGATCGAGGCCGCGAGTTCGTCGAGTTCGCGCTCTGAGAAGTGGGTACGGGGTTGGTCGGGGTCTTCCTCGATCGCGTCGAGCGCGATCTCAAGGGGTGCTCCGCTCGCAGCGCCGGCGACGTCGTCGAGGCCCTCGAACAGGCCCGACAAGCCCTCGACCTTCTGGGCGTAGCTCATGCTGCGATCTCCATCCGGGTCGCAACTTTTGCGAGCACGGCCCGGATTTCACGGCCGGCCTCCCGTGCCGACGTCTTCGTGAGCTCCCAGACGGGCTTCCTCTCGGACAAGGCCTCGCCGAAGGCCGACCGTTGCGGGATGACGCCGTCGAACAGGTAGCGCGGGCCGACATTGCGCACGAGCGTTTCGAGGTTCGCGCGCTGGCGCGGGGAGGTCGCCTGTAGTCGGTTTGGCATCAGTCCGAGGAAGGTCAGATCGGGATTGAAGCGCTGCTTCACGCCGGTGACGTTGCGCAGGAGCGCCTCGATGCCCTCGATCGCGTACTCGTCGAGATCGATGGGAGCGAGCACATAACCGGCGCTGATGAGCGCCGCGAGATTGCGCACACCGAAGGTCGGCGGCGTATCGATGACCGCCACATCGAAACCGTCGTCGACCGCGATCAGGTTCGCCTTGTATCGGTTGATGACGTTCGCCTCGACGTTGTTGATGCCTTGAAGCCTGGGATCGCCCGGGACAACGCGAATGCCCGGTTCCGAGAGGGGGTCGATCAGCACGGTATCAAGAAATAGGGCGGAGGCCGGCAGCGCTCCGGCATGAGCCTCAAGGGTCGACGTGCCGTTGCGCTGCGGGTCGAGGTCGACGAACAGCACCCGCTGGCTGAGTTCTGCGAAGTACCAGGCGAGGTGAACGGCGATCGTGCTTTTGCCGACCCCGCCCTTCTGATTGTTGACGACAAGCACTTTCATGAGACGGTCCAGCTGGCGCCATCGCTCCTGCTCGGCGAAAGCGAGGGATCGCGATCGTCGGCGGATCGAAGCGACCCTACCGATGGCTGCGAACCCGAGACAGCCTGGTAAAAGTCTCAGGTGTTTGCCCGGGCAAACACCTGTCGCCCGATTGCCGCGTGTTCGGCTGGTGCCCGCCCATGCATCGAGTCGATCACGCGAGAGGCGAGGAGGCGGCGCGTCCGCCACCTCCATTGACGCCTGAGCGCATTCGCCCCCGGGCTAGGTACGTGCCGTGCATGGCGTCGGGATCGGCCTGTTGCGCGAAGCCCGAGCCGCAATGGCTCTCCTCAGCTCTGCTTCGAGTCGGGTGCGTTCGCGCTTGGTCAGCAGGCAGTGGGCGAGCTCGGCGCGCAGTTCCGCAACGTGATCAATGTGCGACATGTCCTGTTCCTCTCGTCATACGAAGACGAGAGCGCGCACGGGGTCGTGTCGGGTCGGGTCAAGGAGCGCGGTAGCGCCCGGCGGAGCCGGCGAGCGGGGGAGCCGAAATGCGCCAGCATTTTGGGGGAACCACTTGTCCTTGAAGCGGACGGGCGCGGGCCGGTATTCTGGGCGGACTGAGCAGACCCCCCGGTTCAGGAGGGGGCACCCGCGCGAAGGATCGTCACCGCGTGAGCGGCCGAAACGCGGCGCGGTTCGGGGAGGGGCTGCAGGCCCCGAGTAGAGCCTGACCGTTTGGCCAAAGGCCAGACGGACGCGCCCTCGCGCCTCTTTCAGCCTGGCTCACTGCCACAGAGCTGAAAGGGGTGCTGCCACCATCCGGTCGCCGAACGGAAGCAGCCGGTCGCCGTCGTAGAGGACGAGGCCGAGCCGAAAGCGATCTCCGAGATGGGCTTGCAGCCGACGCAGACCCTTGAAGTCGCTGTCCCAAACGGTGGCGGCCGCCTTGACCTCAATGCCGACGACGCCTCTCTGCGCATCCTCCAGCACGAAGTCGACCTCCACCTGATCCTTGTCGCGATAGTGGTAGATCGCGGGCCGTGCATCGCTCCAGGCAGCGAGCTTCGTCAACTCCGCGAAGACGAAAGCTTCCAGCACCGGTCCGAGCGGCTGCCGGTCGACACGCAACCGGTCGGCCTCAAGACCAAGAAGCCCGGCGAGCAGGCCGGAATCCAGGAAGTGCAGCTTCGGCGTCGAGACCACGCGCTTGAGGTCGTTGCCGCTGTAGGCGCGCACGCGGCGCACTAGGAACAACTGCTCGAGCAGCGTGACGTAGCGCTGCACCGTCGCGGCATCGAGGCCAAGCTTTCCACCGAGGTTCGCCCAATTGACGAGATCTCCGGCGTGATGAGCCAGCACCTCGACGAGGTTCGGCACTCGGTCGATCTTGTCGAGCGTCGCGAGATCGGTGAGATCGCGTGTCAGGATCGCGGAGACATAGGCGCGATACCAATCCGCCCTTCGTCGCTCGCTGCGGCGTGCGACGGCGTCAGGATAACCACCGGCGAGGACGGCCGTCATTGCATCGTCGGCTTCTCTCGAATTGCTGCTCCCCTTGTAGGGAGGACGAGCGACTTCGCCCGCGAAGACGGCATCGACGAAGCGAGGTGCGCACGGATATCCAAGGATTTCGGCCTGCGCGAGCGGGAGCAGCGGCACGACCTCGATGCGTCCGGCAAGCGAGTCCTGCGTACGCGGGATGGCTTGGAGATCGGCCGAGCCTGTGATGAGGAAACGCCCGGGCCGAGGGTCCTCATCGACCGACTGTTTGATGGCGAGGAGCAGCTCGGGCGCGCGCTGGATCTCGTCAATGACCGCGGCGTCGAGACTCCGCACGAGTCCATTCGGATCGCGGCGGGCAGACGCCAGCACCGCAGCGTCGTCGAGGGTGAGGAAGGTCCGGTCCCGCCCGGCAATCTTGCGCGCAAGGGTGGTCTTGCCGGCCTGACGCGGCCCGCTGATCGCCACGACACGGGTATCGGCCAGGGCTTCGCGAATGGCGCCTTCGGCGTAGCGAGGAAACATCGAACCTGCCGTCTCTTGAGACACTTCGGACCATACCGTCCAATCCCGAATTTACAATCGTCCGATCCGGATTTTAACGACGTCCGATCTGGAGCGAATGACTGCCCGGCCTGAGGCGTTGCAGCCTTCGCGCGCGCGAACGACGGTGCAACATCACTCCTTCTTCGTGAGACCTTGGCTCACACGCCACAGAGCCATCACCATGGGCCAGCCTGAGAACTTGCCCTCCTTCGCCTTCCCGGTCAGGTTTCGCAGATAGCCACCGGCCGAGTTGATCATCGATCCGCGCTGGAGGATCGCAGCGATCACGACCGAGGCCTCTTCCTCGCCCATGGCCCCTATCGCCGCCTCCCACGCGCTTGATGAGATACCGAGCGATCCGCGCACGAGTGCTGCGACCGTCACGAACTCGCGCCAGCTCCTTATACCGTCGCGAGCGTACATCAGGATGTCGGGGCAAGCGTGGAGGACCATTTCGAGGGGAAATGCCTTCGGTGGCGAACCCTCCGATCGCGAAGGAGGCTCATCGGTTTGGCCGGGGCTTTCTCGGAAGCCTCGTTCAAGATTCTCAGGAGACTCTGGTTTTGAATTCTGATGGTGGCGCCCATCCTGGGACTCATTGCCATCCAGATTCCGAGAATTGAGCATCTCCCAGAGGTGCTTATCCACATCGAGGCGCAGCTTACGCAGCGCGACCACGGCCATCGTGAGACGATCCGTATCCGCTGAGCGCGGGGGCATACCTTCGAGATCGCGGAACCGAACCATGAGCTCGGCCCAAGGGCCGGGAAGCCCCTCGTCGAGCGCGGCCGCGAGCATCTTGGCGATGTCGCGACGATGCAGCGAAATCTCCTCTCGCAGGAGGACGCGCGCCTTGGCGGCCGCCCTCACCTCTTGGGCCAAGCGCTCGAACTCGGCCGCGCGAGCGACGAGCGGTGCGAGGTCGAAGCCGAAGGCCTGCTCGATCTCGCCCCCCTCCCCGCGCCTGGCGTAGCGCTTGCCGTTGGGGCTGTCCCGCCGAATGACGATCCCGTGCTCGACGAGTTGAGCAAGCGCGCGGCGAAGGGTCGTCGGCGAGGGTCCGTGCGCGCGAACGGAGAGTTCGTGGTTCGATGGGAAGACGATGAGGTCGGAGCCGGGCGTCAGCGCAACGTCGGGATGGAAGGTCAGCAGAGCCGAGAGCACCGCCAGTTCTCGGTCACCGAGGCCGAGGGGGGACTTGGCCTCGGTCAGGTTTCGGAACACCCGCCACTTGTGCGCGGCGGCATCATCGGGACACGCCTTTGCGTTCGCCTGCGCCGTCATCATGGCGAGCGAAAGCGGTCGCCGCCCAAAGGGCGTCGTCGGTTGGGTCAATCGCATGGTCATGCCTGTCGTCAGGCAACAGATCAGCGCTCGCCGAATCGGCGCGACTCTTGACAGCTTGTGCCGGAGGTGATTCTCTCATGGTCGCCAAACACACTGAGAGAGGGGCTTCCGGGCGTCGAGTTCGGGAGCCTTTTTCTTTTGCCGGGACGATCCTTTCGTTTCAGGTTGCCGAGAGGCTCCCGAAGGGCCAAACCCTGATCGGGAGCGGGGTGAAGACGCATCGCCACGCCGGAGGACGGCGGAGCGGGCAGTATTCGTCAGAAGAGCGGTGCCGTTCGCGAGCGGCCGTATCCGACGTTACGCTGCAGCGGAGCCTCGCGGGTTGACCACCGTCCCCTAGCCGGAGTTTCGGCCTAGCTTCGGTGGCGCGGCTCTGAGGCGTCCGCCGATGACGGAGCGGCTTTCGTTCACATCAGTCTCGATCGGCACCTCCTGAGTTTGCTGCGGAGCGCTGGTTCGAGCGCGCCCGTTTCGCGCCGCCGGTCCGACCACCCCGGGGCGGTCGATGAGGCGTTTCGGCGCGTGTGCGGGTCGTCGGCATCCCGGTTCGCATGAACTCGTCATGCAGGGCCGACAGGCGCTCGATCAGGAAATCGCCGAACCCCGCCGCGAGGCGCTCGTCGACGTGCAACTTGGTACCGGTCGCCGAGCGCTCGATGCGAACGAGCGCCCTCCCCTGCCCGTCACTCCACGCCTCAAGCGGCGCGGACGCGTCATGTGCTTTCAGGGCGGACAGGACGAGGCCGAAGCGCCGATCGCTGTCGGCGGCCGCGAATGCGGCGGACCGGAGAGTCTGTTCGATGGCCGCGGTCGCATCGGCGCGTCGGGCGATCGCCTCGGCGAGTTGGGACCAGCGAGGGCGGCCCGCCTTCGGAGCAGGCCCGACGGCCTGCACGAGAGCGACCGGCACGCTCTTGGCTAAGCCGATCAGACGCGACAGGTCGGCCTTGTCGACGCCGATCGCAGCCATGATGGTCGGCCGATCGAAGCCGCGCTGCTCCAGGTGCGTCGCGAAGGTGGCACGCTCGATGAAGGAGAGGTCTCGCCGCTCGCCATTCTCCTTGCCTTGTGCGACGACGAGTTCCGTGTCGGTCAGCGGGCGTATGATCGCGCGCACGCTGCGGCCGAGCGCGGCCGCAGCGCGCAGCCGCCGGTGCCCATAGGCGGCCTGATACCGCCCCTGGAGGTCCGGGTGAGGACGCACAAGGATCGGCACCTGCTGTCCCGCCTCCGCGACGCTCTGCACGAAGGCGTCGAAGCCGGGATCATGCTCGACGGGGATGCGATCCGCGACGAACGATGGATCGACCAGGGCCGGATCCAGATCGACCACGTGCTGGCCGCCCTCGATCTGCGCGCGAAGGGCTCGCGCATCGTCGGCCTCGGCCGACATCTGCTTGAGCGAGAGGCCCATGGTGCGCAGCGCACCCGGCCGAACGGGCTCGGCGCGCGCTTTGGCCGGCCGGGCTGCCTCCGCCGGATCGTCGGCGGTCGGTCCTTCGCTCGCGAGCGCAGGTTTCATCAGTTCGCGTAACGCGTCGCGCCGCTTCATGCCGGCCCCCTCCCCCAGGCGCGTGCGATCTGCCCCGCGACCTCGCCGTTCACGGCGTCCAGCGCTTCGAGAGCACGGTCGTAGGTCTGCCGGGTGAACTGCTCGCGACCGACCTCGTAGAGCGTCTGCTTGGTCAGGCCCGCGTCCGAGATCGCGGTCGACTTCAGCATCGCATGGGTCAGCACCTCGTCCCCGAACAGCGACCGCAGAAGTCCGACGACCTGCGCTTGCGGTCCATCGTTGGGTTCGTAGCGCGTCACGAGATAGCGCAGGAAATCGTACTCGAGATTTCCGCCGGCCTCGCGGACAACCTCCAGAAGGTTCGAGGTCATCTGAAGGAACTGCGACATGCTCGCGATGTCGAGCATCTGCGGATGGATCGTGATCAGCACCGCCGTCGCGGCGCACAGGGCGCCCAGCGTCAGGTAGCCGAGTTGCGGCGGGCAATCGATGATGGCGACATCGTAGGCCGCCTCGACGGTCGACAGCGCATTGGCGATGCGCGCGAAGAACATACCGTCGGAGGGGCGCCGGCGTTCGAGCAGCACGCGCGGTGTCTCGTGCTCAAACTCCATCAGTTCCAGATTGCCGGGGATGAGGTCGATGCCCGTGAAATAGGTGGAGCGGACGATGTCGGCGAGCGGCCGCTGCTCATCGTCGTAGCGGATCGCGCCGTAGAGCGTCTCGTTCTCGCCGACATCGAATTCCGGCTGGTAGCCGAAGAGGGCCGATAGGGAGGCCTGCGGATCGAGATCGACCGCGAGGACCCGATACCCCTGCAGCGCGAGGTACTGCGCGAGATGCACCGCCGTGGTGGTCTTGCCGGAGCCGCCCTTGAAGTTGGTGACGGCGATGACTTGAAGATGCTCTGCGCCTGTCCGATGGGGCAGATAAGACGGCTTTGACCGGGACAGATGGCGACGCAAATCGTTGATCTGCTCCAAGGTGAACAGACGCCGCCCGGCCGGTCCCTTCTCGGGTTCGAGACCATCGGCCGCGAGGGTGACCTGACGCAGATAGGCGTCGGTGATACCGATCAGACGCGCAGCCTCCCCGGTCGGGAAGCGACGCAACTGCTTCTCGGCGGAGGGGGGAAACAGCCGCATCCGCATCGTGTTCAACTGCTCGGAGAGCGCCTGCGCGTGGCCGGCAATCACCGTGTCGAAAGACGGCAGCACGGCTCGTCCACGCTCCTCAACCCGGTTTTCGGCACGCTTGGCCATCTACGCTCTGAAGCCCCGATCTTCGCATTCGGCGTAGTTGGGGCGAGTCGACTGGAAAGAGTCAAGCGATTCGGCCGCCCACGGCACGATTCAGGCGTCGACAACGGACAATTGTGACCGAGATAGGACTATGCCGAGGGCGAATCGGCGCCAGACGCATAACCGCGAACGCCCTGAACGGTCGCGCGAACATCCTCGATTCGCATGCGCGCCGTCTCCCGACGTCCTCGGCATGTTCCAAGCAGCCAGTTGGGAGCTCCCAACGATACGATATCGATGCACCGCCTGAGGGGGTCGGTTCTCGATCCTGGCCGCCGTTGGGAGCTCCCAACTGCTACCGACCAAGCCGACAGGCCGGTCTCGGACGGATCCCGTGAGAGCGCCACGTATCCTCTGCTTCTGCGCCCTGCAGGGCGTCGCGCGCATCGCAACGCGCTCAACCCGGACGATGCCGTTTCAAGCACAGGCGCCTCACGACGAAGTCTGCTGCCAACGATCGGCCAGGAGCGGCGATGAAGCCGGCGGGCAGCCGTCCATCGCCAGCGTTTCACCGAACGAGATGCCTGAGATACCGGCGCCTAAGCACCGTCTCGTATGCCGCGCTGCACCGGGATTCCCTTGGCGCGGGCCTTGTCAGCGAGATTCTCGCTGATGCCACTCCCGGGGAACACGACGATCCCGATCGGCAGCGCCTCGAGCAGCGCGTCGTTACGCCGGAAGGGCGCTGCCTTGGCGTGCTTCGTCCAGTTCGGCCGGAACGCCACCTGCGGTACCTTGCGGGCGTCGGCCCACTTCGCAGCGATCAACTCGGCGCCCTTCGGGCTGCCGCCATGCAACAACACCATCGTCGGATGCTTGGCCCTCACCCGGTCGAGCACGCTCCAGATTCGCTCCACGTCTTGGTAGTCATTGCCTCCGGTGAAGGCGATGCGCGGACCCGGGGGCACCAGGGTCTCGGTCTCCGCCCGACGCTTGGCGGCCAGGAAGTCACGGCTATCGATCATCGCTGCCGTCATGGTGCGGTGGTTGACCTGCGAGCCGGAGCGCGGGCGCCAGAGCGAGCCGGTCTGAACGCGGTAGAATGCGGCTGCCGCGTCCCTCGTGAACTCGAAGGCGTTGCGTCGCTCGGTAAGGCTGAGCCCTTCGGCGATGAGCCGTTCAAGCTCGACCGAGCGCACCTCGGATCCGTCCTGCTCGCCCTGGGAGCGCTTCTGCGCCACCTCGTTGTCGTCGAGCTTGCGGTCGAGGGTCTCCACGCGGCGGTGGAAGAGATTGACGAAGCCCCAGAGCACGTCTGTGGCATCATCCTCGAGGCGGGTCTCGGTGAGCAGATCGGTGAGCGCGTTCATCGCACCCACGATTGCCGCCTCGACCGCCTCGGGTTCGGGCAGGGGACGCGGGTCCGCGTCCTGCTCGAAGGATCGGTAATGATGCGTCAGCAACGCGTCCAGGAGGTGATCGCCCTGGCCGTTGCCGTAATGGTCCGTGGCGAACGCGTGGGTATCGTTCTGGTCGAGCATGGGAGCGCCTTCGGGTCCGGGAAGCCGCGACCGCCGCGGCCTTCACGGCGACCTGGACCGGGATCGGACGGCGCGCGCACCCGAGCGGGGAGGGGCCCCATCGCACGCGATCGCGATGGGGCGCGAGGGCCGCAGCGGCAGCGGAGGACGGCCGGCGGCGGCGATTTTGCCTCGCGCTGCAAAGCCGCCTGAAGGCGGCGGCGGAAAATCGCCGATCGCGAGGCCGTTGCGCGCGCCAACCGGCCCGGTATCGGTCGTCCTCTCGGAAGGGCCGCCGCGCCGGCTCTCCCGGACACCTCGGCGCATTCCGTTAGACCGGCGAGCCGTCACCCTCGCGACCGGATCAGGTCACCAGGTCGGCCGGTTCACCACCGAAGCGGAGATGGGCCGTCGCATCCGCCTCGGCGAGCTGGGGAGCCAGATGGAGCGCCAAACCGCGCGGGCCGAGCCGCATCAGGTCCGCGTTGAAATCGTCCTCCGCTGGGACGAGTTCCCACACCTCGGGGACGCCCGCGGCTGAAGCCCGGCCTCGGAGCGTCTCGTAGGCACGCCCCCCTCCTGATCGGCGTCGCGGGCGACATAGAGGCGGCGCAGACCGGGCGGCAGGAGAAGGGCGGCGAGATGGCTGGCAGAGAGCGCGGCCACCGCCGGAATGCCCGGTAGGAGGCGGTTCACCGACAGCACGGTCTCCAGACCCTCGCCAACCACCATTACGCCCGGCCCGGTCCCGGCGAACCGGACGCCGTGGCCGAGCAGGTGGCCGAGCGCCCGGCGCGGATCGGGCAAGTCGGCCTTGCCACGTCCGTCCTGGGCGAGCCAGGTACGAGAGACCCCTGTGACCGTCCCGCCCAGATCCGTGACGGCCGCCAGCAGGGCAGGGCGATGGAGCGTCGTGCCGCTCGTCAGGCGATGGTAGCAGCGGGGATAGTAGCGCAGGGCGGGCGCGGCGAGCGCGTAGGCGAGCCCACGTCCGGCGAGGTAAGTGGCAGCCGGTGTCCCTGCGAGAGGCTGGCCGATGCGGAACAATCGCTTGGCGGCTTCCGAGGCGTCCCGAACCACGTCTAGGCCGGACACGCGGCACGGCTCGGCGCTAGCCATGGCGGGCCGCTTCAGGCGCAGGAAGCCGCACACCTCGTCCACGGTCTCGAGCCAATCGTCGTGGCCAAGATTGAGCCGGATCAGATCGACGAGGTCTCCGTGCTCGCCAGTGGCCGCGTCGGTCCACTTGCCGCGCCGGCCCTTGCCGGAAACCGGCCCGGTCAGGCGCACGTAGAGTGACGAGCCCGGGCTGTTGTGGACGTCGCCTACGCGCCAGTACCGACCCTGGCGTCGGCCCCTGGACAGATAGTGGCGGCAGACCGCCTCGGCCTCCTCACCGAGGCGGCGGGCCAGGTCGGAGATTGCGACCCGGTCCATCACGCCGCCTCGCGGTCCGCGATGCGGGTCAACGGGCGCGCCTTGAGAAGCTGTTCCAGCACTGTCACGCCGCCTGCATCGATCGGCACGTAGAAGCGCAAGCGCCAGGCGATAATCTCGCTGAACAGGCCCTGCGCGCGCAGCCGCTCGCGCATCGGCTCGGTGAAGCCAAGGAGCTCGATGCGGTACGCGCTCATCACCCACACCCGGCGGAGTTGGAGTCCGTCAGCGAGGTCGAGCACCGTCCGTCCCTCGAGGAGAGCAGCGTGGGCCGCCTCAGTCGACAACGTGATCCCGCCCCCGCTTGCCAGCGCCGCGGCGGCCCAGGCCGGTGACACGCGCCGCCCGACGAGGCGCGCGCCTGCGTCGGTCTGGAGCCGGTACACCCGCGTCGAGTCGGCCGGCAGCCGCTTCCAGATAGGCAGCAGCAGCCCGGCGACCATGTGAAGGGTCGAGTCGGTGAAGGGCGCCACCTCGGCGACCTCCGCCGCCCAGGCCGCGGCGAAGGCCTCCCGCCCTGCCTCGACCCAGTGTGTCTCCGCCATCAGCCGCTCCGGCAGGCTCTGCGTCTCCATAGGCCGGACAAGCCGCACACGCCGCTCGATCGAGCCGTCGTCGAGCATCACGCTTGGCAGTGAGACCTGCACGGCGGCGCGGCCGGAGCGGTCGTTGACGAGGAGCCGGCCACCGCGCTCGCACATGAGGCCGAGACTACCAGTCAGGGTTAACGGTCGGTTACGCTCGCGTCGGGTGATCGTGAGCAGCCGCGTCTGAGCACCCGTGCCGGGATGGACGTGGATGACACGGTCCTCAGTGACCGTGAAGCTTTCCGCCTGCAGCGTCTCCAGCCCAACGTCGTAGTGCCGGCTGGCGATCGCCCCCTCGATCCGGGCAGCGAGCAAACCCTCGAACGCCTCGAACAGGACGCCCTGCAGGGCGATGGTCAGCGCCAGGAGCCGGTTGAGGAAGGTGGTGATCGGCGGCAGCTCATCGAGGAGGCCTCCGGTCTCGCCCGTCAGCCTCAAGCCGGTCGCAGCCTCGAAGGTGTGGAGGGGGCAGCCCCCGACCTTGCCGAGCACGATCAACCCGTAGAGTTGCCGAAGGGCGTCGCGCGCGTAGGCGCTCTCCAGGTTGTCCTCGGGCCGGAACAGGCCCTGGCCACCCGTCTGGCGGGAACCCCGCGTGATCGCCCCCAGCGTGTCGAGCCGGCGGGCGATGGTCGAGAGGAAGCGCTTCTCGGCCTTGACGTCGGTGGCGACCGGCCGGAACAGGGGCGGCTGGGCCTGGTTCGTGCGGTTGGTCCGCCCGAGCCCCTGGATCGCCGCATCCGCCTTCCAGCCGGGCTCGAGCAGGTAATGCACCCGCAGCCGCCGGTTCTTCGCCGCCAGATCGGCATGGTACGACCGCCCGGTGCCGCCCGCCTCCGAGAACACGAGGACGCGCTTCACATCGTCCATGAAGGCCGCGGACTCGGCGAGGTTGGCGCCCGCCGCGCGGCTCTCGACCGCCAGGCGATCGATGCCGTCTGCACCGCGCTTCCTCACGATTCGGCGCGAGCGCCCGGTGACCTCGGCGACACGATCGGTCCCGAAATGCTGCACGATCGCGTCAAGCGCGCCCGGCACGGCGTCGAGCGCGGCAAGCCGCTCGATCAGCGCGTCGCGCCTCGCCACCGCCTCGCGGCAGAAGACCGGCTGGCCATCGCGCGCGACAGGCCGGGAGGAGAGGTTGCCCTCGCTGTCCGAGAAGGGCTCGTAGAGCTGCACCGGGAAGGCGTGCTGGAGGTATCCGAGCACGTACTCTCGCGGCGTCACGTCGATCGAGAGATCCTCCCATTCCTCGGGCGGAATCTCGGCCAGTCGCCTCTCGGTCAGGGCCTCGCCGGTCGAGACGATCTGCACGACCGCGGCATGACCCGCCGCCAGATCCAGCTCGATCGCCCGGATCAGCGTCGGCGTCTTCATCGAGGTCAGCAGATGGCCGAAGAAGCGCTGCTTGATCGATTCGAAGGCCGAACGCGCGGCGGATTTCGCTCGGGCGTTCAGCGTGCCAGACGTCCCCGTGATGTTGGCCGCCCGCATCGCCGCGTCGAGGTTGGCGTGGATGATCGCAAAGGCCCCGGCATACGCGTCGTAGGTCGCAGTCTGCTCAGCCGTCAGCGCGTGCTCGACGAGGTCGTAGGCGACACCCTCGTAGGACAGCGAGCGGGCGGTATAGAGGCCCAGCGCCCGAAGATCACGTGCCAGCACCTCCATCGCGGCAACGCCGCCCGCCTCGATCGCCTGAACGAACGCCGCGCGCGTCGCGAAGGGGAAGTCGGCCCCGCCCCAGAGACCGAGGCGCTGAGCGTAGGCAAGGTTGTGCACCGTGGTCGCCCCCGTCGCCGAGACGTAGAGCACACGGGCGTCGGGCAGCGCGTGCTGAAGGCGTAGTCCCGCTCGACCTTGCTGCGAGGCGGCGATGTCGCCGCGCTCGCCCTTGCCCCCCGCCGCATTCTGCATGGCGTGGCTCTCGTGGAAGACGATCACGCCGTCGAAGCCGGCGCCGAGCCAATCGACGATCTGGCGGACGCGGGAGACTTTCTCGCCGCGCTCGTCCGAGCGCAGGGTGGCGTAGGTGGTAAACAAGATGCCTTCCGGCAACGCGATCGGCTTGCCCTGCGGGAAGCGCGACAGCGGCGTCACCAGCAGGCGCTCCTGACCGAGTGCCGACCAGTCGCGTTGTGCGTCCTCGATCAGGGTGTCGGACTTCGACACCCACACCGCTTTGCGCCGGCCGGAGAGCCAATTGTCGAGGAGGACGCCGGCCACTTGGCGGCCCTTGCCGGTTCCGGTGCCGTCGCCGAGCATGAAGCCGCGACGGAAGCGCACCGCGCTCGCCGCGTCCTCAGGCGCCGCGGCGACGGTGTCGAACGTCGGATCGACCGTCCACGATCCGGCCAGATGGACGGCGTGTGCGTCGCCAGCGTAGATTACGGTCTCGAGTTGGGCATCCGAGAGCAGGCCGTCCGCGACCACGGTCGCTGGCAGCAGCGGGCGATAAGAGGGCTTCGGCGGCGCGACCGAGGCCATCGCGGCCGATTGCACAAGCTTGGTGGGGTGCGGCTGTGCGCTCGGGATATGGATCGCCTGCAGAGCATAGGGCTCGTAAAGGGCCTCCGTCAGCCTGCCTTTGCCGTCGGGCTGCCCGTCCACGGTCTCGTAGACCAGCTCGGCACCCTTGAGCTCGACTTCGGCGCGGGCGAGGGCGGGCCGGTGGACGGCGGCGGCGCCTGGCGGCACGCCGGCAGGCCGCCTGCCGACGATCGGTGTGCTCGGCGGGAGCGGCGGGACCGCGATCGGCAGCCGCGGCGGCACACGCTCCACGATCCAGGCAAGGAGGGTGGGGACGTCCGGTGCCATGCCGGCCGAGGCCGAAAAGTGGGTGGACTCGTCCGCTGGCCGCTTGTCGATGACGGTGAGCCGCGTATCGATCGTCGTGCCGTGGCGCGCGAAAACGGCACCGTCGACCGCCGCCGTGAACACGACGGTGCCCTGGGCTTGCAGCCGGACGAAGGCGTCGCGCCACGCGGGTGCCTCCGGCGAGAAGCCAGCCCCGGTGATCGTCACAAGCCGGCCGCCAGGCGCCAGGCGAGTCAGCGCCGAGGCCACGTGGCGCAGGACAGCGTCGGACATGCGGCCCGAGACATTGGCGAGCACCGAGAAGGGCGGGTTCATCAGTACGACACTGGGTGTGACGTCCGGATCGAGATGATCGTCGATCTGAGCGGCGTCGAAGCGGGTGAGGGGGATCGCCGGGAAGAGCGAGGCCAGGATGCCGGCACGGGTCTCGGCCAGTTCGTTGAGCGTGAGCGCGCCGCCGGCGATCTCGGCCAGGATGGCCAGAAGCCCGGTCCCCGCCGAGGGCTCGAGGATCCGATCGTCCGGGGTGATCGCTGCGGCGGTCAGTACGGCGAACCCGAGGGGGAGGGGCGTCGAGATCTGCTGGCGCGTCAGCGACTCCGCGGAGCGCCGCGTGTGCGCGGGCAGAAGGCCGGCGATCTTCGACAGAAGCGTGAGGCGCGCAGCCGGGGAGGGGGCGGCGCGGAACAGCGCGCGACCGTACTTGCGCAGGAATAGCACGGTCGCGGCCTCGCCAGCCTCATAGGCCAGCTTCCATTCCCAGGCACCGGCCGCGTCGGACGCGCCGAAGGCAGTCTCCATAGCGGAGCGCAGGGCTGCAGCGTCGATCGGTTCGCCGCGCTCCAGGCGGGAGTGGAGGAGACGGGCAGCCGCGACGATCGCGGCGGCTCGATCGGTACGAGAGACGTGCGAAAGCGCCGCCGCGACTGAGGCCGCTGCGGAGGAGGGGAGGGCGGTCATTGACGAGATTCCGGGAGAGCAGGACGGACCGAGCCCAGGCGGCGCTCTCTCTCGATCCGCACCGGCTCGATCCTGTCCCGGCCTTCCTCTGACTCCCGGCGCCCCCACCGAGTACGCACGACGAGAAAGGGCGCCTCACAAAGCGGAGAGAAATCCTCGCGGTAGCTGGCGCATCAGGAGGCCCGCGATCCCACCGCCCCATTGATGAACGTGAAAGCCAGGAGCCTCTCGGGTCAGTGGCCAGAATGGATCAGGCTGCGCCCCGCCCGGCAGAACCGGGCGAGGCATCGCGGCCCCTCTCAGTCCCGGCGGGCGGTGGGCCGGGACCAGATCAGCGAGTAACCCTCACCCTCTTCGTCGTCGAAGAGGTTCGCGTAGATCGGCGCGGTGAAGCTCGGATCGTCCAGCTTCAGGCTAAGGTACTCGCGGCCCTCGTTCGAGCGCCTGGACCATGCGGCTCCGATCTCAGCCCGCCCCACATAGACCCGGTGGCTCGGGGCGTTCTCGCCGGCGGCGCGGGGATCCTGAACGATCCGGACGTTGCGGGCCTGGACCGAGAGGGTGACGATCTGGCCGGTGAAGCCGTCCTCGTTCTTGGTGAAGCTGCCGATGGTCGCCATGAGATATCTCCGTGTCCTGTTCCGAGCCCGCGACCGCCGCGACCTCGATGGCGATCGGTGAGGCCGGAGGCGGCCGGCGCCGCACCTGCGTGAGCAGGCCGAAGCGTCAGCGGAGGATGGTGGATGGGCGGGTTTGTTGCCTCGCGAGGAATGCGAGAGCGTCAGCGCAGCAGGGGAAGAAACTCGACCGGCCGTCGTTGCGGCTAAGCCGGACGAGGCATCAGCCGTTCCCGGCCAGATTAAGCCATGAGAGAGGCCGCGCGGTCACCGGGCTGCGACAGGTCCATCACGGAGAGGCTGGTGATACGCCGCTTCGAAGACCGCCGTGACGGGTTTACCGTCCGATCGGCGCCTGGTTGAGCACCTTGCGATCCACACAGCCCGGTCCAGCACTACGAGGCGGCTGATGGCGCTGCGACCTTTACGATGTCAGGATCAGGCGAGGAGGAGCAGCGGCCCAGGGAAAACGTCAGCGCCGCGACGCAGGTTCTCAGGTCGGTCCGGACGCTGACGGTCAGGATTTCTATGCGACGCGGCGGTCCTTAGCTTCGACCGCCACGGCGGCGTCGCCACGATCCTGGACCTCGAGCGGACGATGGTCGTGACGTCGATGGCCACCTTCGCCGACCAATGCGACCGGCACAACGTCGATCAGGTCGCGGCCGCCGGGTCGGTGCTCTCCATGAATGTCGAGACGGCCGTAGTCACGGCGTCTCGCGTCTCGCGTTACGTCGTTCGAGGAGAGACGAGGATGCCGCCGGACGCACAGCCCAAGACGATACCCGAACTGGGGTCCGGACAGATGCTGAGGCGCGACGTGCGCCCATTCGTGGTCGCCAACAAGGGCGAGACCCTCGTGGTCGACATGCCGGGCCACGACTTGGAAGGGGAGGGGGTGTCCATCGGCGACGACATGATCGTGGTCGACCGCGCGCCGCGCTCCCTGGCGGAGACGGTCGGCGCCGTGCCGAGACCGCCGAAGTTCCGACGGGTCCGGGTGAAGCTGAAGCTTTCCCAACGCCAAGGCGGGCTCGGTGCTTCGAGTCGGCGAGAGTCCTTCGACACGGACGAACGAGGTCTCGTGGAGCCGAGCGGTCCGACCCTCCAGTTCGTCCGGATCTTGGACCGGCCTCCCGAAGTCGCCGAAGTACTCCCGTCGGGAGGCGCGCCCCTTGCCCGCTTGGCCGGAGGACAAACGGCGCAACCGCGGCCCAGGGTTGCCGAGGGCCGAGCGCGTACGGTGCTGCCAGCACAACATTCGCACGATCCGCGCTTCGGGCTGCGCAGGGCTGAGTTCGGCCTATGTCGACACGCTCGACCCGGTCGCCATCGAGATGTGGTGCCATGACAGCGCGGAGCAACGGCGTGTTGAAAGGCGCAGTCCAGGCTCTTTTTGCGCTGCCGCCGGACGGCGATGCAGACTCAGGCGTTGAGAGGTTCGGCAAAGCCGTCGCCGGATCAGGGTCGGGGCCGTCGGGCGGTCCCGACCCTCTCGCGGTCATTCAGACCGCGTAGGGATCGAACTCGGTGTTATGCCGACATCTGCATAACCGGGATTATGACCCCTGGGAGATTATGAGCAGTCCGGGCTGAACCGGCTTGCACCTGCGTGGCCCGGTATCTGCCGGGCTGCGCATAATCCGCACGGGCTGCTGGGCGCGACTCTTCCGGCAGGCTGCGCAACGTCAGCTCTTTCTGTCGAGCTTCGACACTGGAGGCCTGGGCCGCCTTCCTTTCACCGTCTTCGGCGAAGCTCCTTCACCGTTACTCAATGTCGGGTCGAACAGTGCCTCGATCAGCGGGCACTCGGGTGTGGAGTCCTCGTTGCAGCGTGCGACCATGTCGACCAGGACGCGCTCCATCGTCCGCAGGTCAGCGATTTTGGCGCGTACGTCGGAGAGGTGACCTGCCGCTACTTCGCGCGCCTCGGCGCAGGGCCGGTCGCGCTTCTCGGCTAGCTCGAGTAGTGCCCTGATCTCACCGAGGGTGAATCCCAGGTCGCGGGCACGGCGTACGAAGTTCAGGCGCATCAGGTGCCCGCCGCCATAGAGGCGGTGCCCGCCTTCGCTACGGGCGGGCGGCGGCAAGAGCCCGATCCGCTCGTAATAGCGCACGGTCTCGATGTTGACGCCGGTACGCCGCGACAGGGTGCCAATGGCCAGCCTCGGCGCGGTGTCCCGCAGGCCTTGTTTGTCCATCGCAAAATACCCTTTGTATCTGTAGCCACTACAGATCCTATCTTGTGCTGCGTGTCAGGTGAAGGATCTCCCAGGATGGCGGCAACGGACAGGATTGAAGGAAGGAACGCCAGGGCGGACCGGTCGACTGGCTCGGCGCTGCTCGCGGCCGGCGGAATCCTCGCCGCGATCGGCGCGTCGTCCTGCTGCGTGCTCCCACTCGCCTTCTTTGCGCTCGGCGTCAGCGGCGCCTGGATCGGCAACCTGACGGCGCTCGCGCCCTACCAACCCATCTTCGTAGTGGCGGCCGTGGCATGCCTCGCCTTCGGCTTCGTGCGCGTCTACCGCCGGCCCAGAGCCTGCGCCGACGATGAAGCCTGCGCTCGGCCGCTGCCCAACCGTGCGGTCAAGCTCTCGCTCTGGCTCGCGGCGGCCCTTCTCGTGGCCGCCATCCTCTTCCCCTATGCCGCGCCGCTCATCCTCGGCGCCTGAACCGGAGACCTCTCGATGCTCAAGATGATCCGCCCCGCTCTTGCCGCCGCACTGTTGCTCTCCGCCGGCTCGGCTCTCGCCGCCGAGCGGACCGCCACGCTCGACGTGAAGAACGTGAGCTGCGTCACCTGCGCGCCGATCGTGAAGCGCGCGATCGGGCGCATCGCCGGCGTCACGGGCGTGACCGTGACCCAGCGCCCGGGCGGCAGCGCGGTTGCGACCTTCACCTACGACGACGCGAAGGTTCGCCCCGAGGCGCTAGCACGGGCGTCGACCGAGGCGGGTTATCCGGCGCGCGCACGGGCGAACTGACGCCGTGGACGACCGCGCGCTCGCACGCACTGGCCTGATGGACGCGGCCATGGCGGCGGTGTGCTGCGCCACGCCCATCCCGGTGCTCGCACTCTCGGCCCTCGGCCTGGCTAGGTCCGCGGTCTGGCGCGTCTGGCTTTAATGCCGGCGCTCTTCGGGTTCACCGCACTTACGGCGGTCGCCCTCTATCGACAGCGGCGCTCGGCGGCATGCGCCCCGAACCGCCCCACGAACGGCAGGTAAACCTTCCGATGACCACTGACTGCTGCGCTCCGACCCGGCCCGCCGGCCAAGATCATTACGACCTTGTCATCCTGGGCTCCGGCTCCACTGCCTTCGCGGCCGCCCTCACGGCTCAAGAGATGGGCAAGACGGCCGTGATGACCGAAGAGCGGGTGATCGGCGGCACCTGCGTCAACCGCGGCTGTCTGCCGTCAAAAAACCTGATCGAGGCGGCCAAGCTGGTGTTTGACGCGCGGAACCCGCGCTACCCGGGCCTGGAGACGTGCGGATCGGGGCTCACGATCAACTTCGCTGAGCTGATATCTCAGAAAGATGAGGTGATCCGGATTTACCGGGAGAAGAAGTACGACAGTTTGGTCGGCGGCCAGTTCTCGATCGAGGAGGGGCGATCCCGCTTCCTCGACGCGAACACCGTAGAGGTCGGAGGTAAGCGGCTGACCGGCGATCGATTTCTGATCGCCACCGGGTCGCGACCCGTTGTCCCGGATATCCCCGGCCTGGACCAGGTCCCCTATCTCACGAGCGACCTTCTCACCCACGATGAGGCTCCTGAGCTCAAGGAGCTCCCCGCCTCGCTGATCATCGTCGGCGGTGGCTACATCGCCCTCGAACTCGGGCAGATGTTCGCCCGCTTCGGAACCGAGGTGACAATCCTCGAGCGCAATGCCCAGGTGCTTGCGCACGGTTATGAACCCCAGGTCGGCCAAGCGATCGGGCAGGCGTTCGCGGAAGAAGGCATCTCGATCGTGCCTCACGCGACGGTCGATGAGGCCAGGGCGGAAGGCATAGGCGTCGTCGCTGAGGTGCGCGTCGGCAAGAGCCGGCGCACCTTTCGAGCGGAGAAGCTGCTGATCGCGACGGGTCGCCGACCCAACTCCGACGGGATCGGCCTGGAAGCCGCCGGCGTCGCCGTGAACCCGCGAGGCGAGGTGGAGGTCGACCCGCAGCTCCGGACGACCGCGCCGCACATCTTCGCCGCTGGCGACGTGATCGGGGGGCTGCACGAGAGCCAGATGGCGACGCCGATCGGCGCCCGGCAGGGCGGGATCGCCGCTCACAACGCGCTCGACGGCAATGACCTGCGCTCGTTCGACGGTCGGGTGATCCCGCGCGCCATCTTCACCGACCCGCCGATCGGCATCGTGGGCATGACGGAGGCCGAAGCAATTGCGGCCGGTCATCGCTGCTGGTGCGCGACTATCCCGATGGAGCTGGTGCCCCGCGCCGGTGCGATCCGCGACACTCACGGGTTGATCAAGATGGTGGCAGACGCCCACTCGAACGAGGTCCTGGGGGTCTCGATGGTAGGCGCCGGCGCGCCCGAGGTGATCCATGAGGCTGCGATGGCAATGCGGTTTCGGGCCAAGCTCGACGACTTCATCGACCAGCTTCACGTCTACCCAACTATGGCCGAAGCGCTGAAGATCGTCGCGATCGCCCGCTACAAGGACCCCGCGAAGCTGTCATGCTGCGCGGAGTAGGACTGCAACCGCTGCAAGGCGGGTGCTCAGGTCCCCAATGGAGAGTTGAACGTCCTGCGGTCCCGTCTTCCTGCTGGATCTCCCACCAACAGGAGATCGATCGATGCCTACGCCTCTCAGACTACAGCTGCCAACGGACGATCCGGACAACATCCTGGCGCCCTACCTGCAATCCTATCGCGGCCATTTTTCCGCCCGGCGCTACGGACCTAAGCACCTTCGTCGCTACGTCGCGATCGTCATCCACTTCGGGCGCTGGCTCCAAGCGGAGGGACTGAGAGCCGATCAGCTCGACGGAACGATCGTCTCTCGGTTCCTCGTCGATCACCTCCCGCGATGCACCTGCCAGCGTCCCGTGCAGCGCGACGTGATCGGCAATCGCGCCGCGCTGAACCATCTCGTTCAACTGCTCAGGGCGTTGGCCGTCGCCGCCGTGCGAGCGGACGACGAGATAACCCGCGAGCTCGCCAGCTTCGACGCGAAGATGGCGGAGGTCTGGGGCCTGTCGCAGGGCACGCGCGATCACCGCTACCGGATTGTCCGCCGCCTGCTCAGGGGTCGGTTCGGGTCGGGGCCGATCAGCATCCAGGCGCTCAGCCCGGCCCACATTCGGGACTTCGTTCTCGGTGATGAGGGCTGGAGCCCGAGCACTATCCGCGTCATGAGCGGCGCTGTCCGGTGCTATTTGCAGCACCGTGCGCTGGGCGACGACGTCCGTACGCTTCTACGCGCCATTCCCCGGCCGGCCTTCTGGCGCGAGACAAACCTGCCCGACACTCTCTCGCCCGATGAGCTTGAGCAGCTCATCGGCGCGTTTCGTGAGAGCTGTCCGTCCTGGCGACGCGGCTACGCCATGGCGCGTTGCCTTACCGACTTGGGTCTAAGGTGTGGCGAGGTCGTCAGGCTCAGCCTCGACGATGTTGATTGGCGGGCCGGCACGATCCGTGTCGCTGCGGGTAAGGCGCGACGCGCGGACGTGCTGCCGCTTCCCGACGCGACCGGGGCAGCAATTGTGGACTACCCGCTCCATGAGCGGCCCGAGACGGAGTGCCAGCGTATTTTCGTCCGGCACGTCGCGCCGCTCGGCGAGCCGGTCGGTCGCCGCGTTGTCCAGCAGGCGCTCCACGCCGCCTACCGCCGGCTCGGCTGGGATCGAACGCGAATCCACGTCTTGCGGCACACGCTCGGCAGTTCGGCGGTCGCTATGCCTTGGCCGGGGAGCGCGGCATGACTGCGACCCTCACCATGCTCGCGCGAGCGGAAGCCTACCTGGCCGACCGCCGCCGCCTCGGCTTCAAGCTCGACCGATCCGGCACCCTCACGTTGGCCTTCGCCCGCTTTGCAGACGCGAGCGGACATGAAGGGCCGCTCGGCGCGGCCGTCGTCCTCCGCTGGGCTAAGGACGAGGCCCTACACGCCGACCCGTTAACCTGGGCTGGACGCGTGAATGTTCTTCGACCGTTCGCGCGACACCTGGCAGATCGCGAGCCGGCAACGCGTTTCCCAGAAGATTCGCCGTTCGGCCGATCCGGGCGACGGCTCGCGCCGCACATCTACACGCCGGCTGAGGTGGAGGCGATCGTCTCGGCTGCCGGAAGGCTGCCGGGCCGGCTCACGCCCGTGACTTACGCGACCCTGTTCGGCCTTCTCGCCGCGACGGGGCTCCGGATCTCGGAAGCGCTGCGCCTGACCTGCGCCGACTTGGACGCCGGGCGAGGTCAGCTGACCGTTCACCACGCCAAGTTCCAGCGCAGCCGTCTGGTGGCATTGCACCCGACAGCGAAGGAAGCGATGCGGCGATACCTCCGAACTCGTTCGCGTTACGGCGCGATCGGCGGCGCCGACCCGCTCTTCTTATCAGAGAAGACCGGCCACGCGCTGCGCTACGGCAGCATCCGCGCCGTGTTCCTGACGCTTGTGGGGCAGCTCGGCATCCGGCCCCGCGGCGGTCATGAGCTGGTGCGCGTCCACGACCTGCGCCACACCTTCATCTGCCGGCGGCTTCTGCTCTGGCAGCGAGATGGCGTTGAGCTCGGCAACGCCATGATGGGGCTGTCGACCTATGTGGGCCACGTCAACGTCGCCGATACCTACTGGTATCTGGAGGCCGTGCCGGAGCTGATGACGCTCGCAGGCGAGCGCTTCGCAGCTCTGGGCGCGCCCGGCGGGGAGCCACATCATGGCTGACCTCGCCTCGAACCGGTCCTTCCCGGCGCTCCTGCAGCGCTTCTTCGTCGAGCATCTGCGTCAGCAGCGGGCCGTCAGTCCGAGCACAGTGGCGGCCTACCGCGACACGTTCCGGCTTCTGCTGCTCTTCGCCCAGAAGCGGATCGGGAAGACGCCGACGCAGCTCGCTCTCGGCGATCTCGACGCAGCGTTCATCCTCGCCTTCCTCGACCATCTCGAACGCGAGCGCGGCAACAGCGTGCGTAGCCGCAACGCGCGCCTTTCGGCCGTGCGAACCTTCCTGAAGTACGCCGCTCACCATGACCTCACCGCACTCGCCACCATCGAGCACGCGCTCGCGATCCCGCAGAAGCGGCACGACAAGGCGGTTCTCGGCTTCCTATCCCGGCCGGAGATGGATGCGGTGATGGCTGCGCCGGACACTCGGACCTGGGTTGGACGGCGGGATCGGGCGCTGTTCACGCTGCTCTACAACACGGGCGCTCGCGTTTCAGAGGCGATCAACCTTCGCGTGGGTGACGTTGTACTCGACGTCTCACCGGTCGCACATCTGCACGGCAAGGGCAGGAAACGACGAAGCGTGCCGCTCTGGAAGAACACCGCGGGCCTGCTTCGCGTCTGGGTCAGACATCTACCTAGCGGGACCGACGCGGATCACCTGTTCCCCAGCAGCTCGGGGGCAAGCTGTCCCGCTCAAACGTGACACAGCGCCTGGCGCTGGCCGTCGCTGCAGCCGAGCGGCAGCAGCCACAGCTCGCCGGACGCACCGTCTCACCGCACACGATCCGCCACACCACCGCGATGCATCTCCTTCAGGCAGGCGTCGACATCACCGTAATCGCGCTCTGGCTCGGGCACGAGAGCCCGACCACGACGCACACCTACCTGGAGGCGGACATGACGATGAAGGAGGCCGCGCTTGCGCGGCTCGCGCCGGTGGGCAGTAAGCCGGGACGGTATCGGCCACCGGATCAACTGATGGCCTTCCTCCAGGCGCTTTGATTATGCGCAGCCCGGCCGACGTCGGGCCACGCCGATGCGAGCCGGATCACTCCGGGCTGTCCATAATCTCCCAGGGATCATAATCCAGGACGACGGTGGCAGGATCGCCGTCGAACTCGTCGGAGGGCATGACGCCGTAGCCGCCATCGGTCTGGAACAGGGTGATGCAGACCGTCAGGGTGCGGGCGAGGTGATAGGCGTGGCTGCGGGCGAGGGTGAGATCGTGCGCCATGGTCCGGCTCCCGTCCTGGGGCGGAGCCATCCCCGCTCGACGGGTGCCCGATGAGTCCGGACGCGGCCGCGATCACCGTGGACGCGCGAGCCGCAGCGGCCGCACGCCTCGGCGTAGCGGCCCCCTGAGGGTTGATCGTGGAAGGCCGCGGGCGAGACCAAGGAATTGCGCCCTTCGGAGCGGAGTGGGCCCTTGGGCTCAAGCGGCGGGAAACCGATGCTGATCCCGTTCCGACCCGCAGCGGCGCATCGTTGACGGATGATCAAGTAGGCCGCGCGAAACCGCGAACATCGATGTCTGGACTGTCGACCGAGTCGGTCGCTGCACGCTCCGTCACGCCTAACACCAAGCACCGCACAGATCGGGACGAGCCGCCAGCGGACGAGGCCGTGAGCCGGGCGGCGTCAGATCGTAACGCCCACGTGGCTCACGACCGCTCGACCGGGCCGGCTCCGGGCCTATCCCCGAAGCCGCTTGCCCGATCTGGCGTGACACCTACTCCGCGGCAAAGCCGTAAGGCGCGCCCACCGGACCGTTCCCCGCGGCCTCGGCGTCGGCGGCCAGGAAGGGCGGCAGCGCGTCGGCCTCGTCCGTTCCGCAGAAATCGGCGTCACATCCTGCGGCCGCGGCCGACTCACTATCACCGGCATCGAAGCGCAGCGGCTCGGGCAGCCAGCCGGTGTCCGCGAGCAGCCGCGCGGCCTCCTTCACCATTTCGCCCTTCTTCAGGTGACCGATGAGCTGCGCCGCCCGCTCGCCCGCCCCCTCCCGCACGGCTTCCAGGATACGCGCCTTGGTGACGCGGCCGAGATAGTTCGCAGCAGTGGGCCGCCATCCTGCGGAGACCATGTCGAGATCCGTCGCTCGCGCGAGCCGGTCGGCCTGGGCGAGGCGGACCCGCAGTCCGTGCTCCGAAACTCCCATCCCACCGTAGGGATTCGGCTTCTCGTGAAGAGCGTTGATCCCGAAGCTGACGCAATGCGCGAGCAAGGCCAAGCGGCTCGCGTCGTCGAGGGCGGCAAGCCAGTCCCAGAGCGCATCGCTCGCGGCGGGTAACTCGACCTCCCAGCTCGCATGCCGCTCGGCGACGGCGTGGGCGCAGGCGCTGTCCCTCAGATCCTCGGCTTGCGCGGCGAAGTGGATCTCTCGGACCGAGACCTCGAGGCAGCCCGACCCCGAGCCGACGCGGAAGGTGTCGAGCACCAGCTTGTGCAGCAACGCCGTCAGCGCGACCTGCGGACGGCTCGCCACGGCATCGCGCAGCGCCAGCGTGCGGTGCGCCGTCAGCTCAGCCATCAAGCGTTCGGGGAGGGGTCGGATGCCGTCCTCCTCCTCCGGCTCGGACGCGGGCGGCGTCCCTCCGATGGTGATGACGGCCCGCTGCACCGCCGGCTGCGTGGGCGCACCATTCCGGCCGGTCTCGCCGTCCGAGGTCTCGTTCTCGCTTTCCGAGGCCGGAGCGGCCGACACGTCGTCCTCAGGCCGCACGTAGCCGCGCTCAACCCGCAACCGGCCGTCATGGCCGAGGCCGACGAAAGCGCCCGCGCAGGCGATCTCGGCCGGATCGTAGCGCAGCGGGCGGCGCGCCAGTTCCTCGAGCGCCACCTCGATCCCGCCGAGCCGACCGTCGATCGCCTCCGGGATCTCGTCCACCTGCTCATGCTCGGCGACGAGCCGCTCCTGTTCGGCCGAGAGTGCGTCGATTGTCGCCTGCTCCGCCTCGGTCGTTTCGACGGGCTCGCCGTCGATCCGGCGAAGGCCGAACTGATGACCGTAGGGGAAGCTCATCGCCACCTCGATCCACTTCCAGCCCTCGGCCGCAACGCCCTCGGCCTCGGCCTTCAGCTTCTCGGCCGTGAGGCGGTCGAGAAGCGCGACGTCCTGGAGCCAGCCGCCGCCATCGGCCTGAAACAGGTCGCGCAGTACGGTGCCCCCGGCCGCCTCGTAGACGTTCATCCCGACGAACAAGACCCGTTTGTCCGACGCCTGCACCGCGGTCTCGGTCAGGAGCCGCCGGATCTGGTAGGGCTCCTTCGACCGGGAATTCCGCACCGCCTCCCAGACCTGCTCCTGGCGGGCGCGATCTTGCGTTATGGTGAAGGCCATGAGTTGCTCGAGCGTCATGCCGTCAACGGCATAGACATCGAGCAGCGCGGGCGCGACCGTTGCGAGGCGCAGCCGCTGCTTGACCACGTTGACCGGCACGAAGAAGGCCGCGGCAACAGCCTCCTCAGTCATGCCCTTCTGTCGCATCGCCTGGAAGGCGCGGAACTGGTCGAGGGGATGGAGCGGCGCCCGCTCGACGTTCTCGGCCAGCGAGATCTCCTCGATGAGGACGCCGCAGGCGGCATCCGAGACGATGCAGGGTATCGGTGCGGTCTTCACCAGCCGCTTCTGCTTCACCAGGAGTTCGAGAGCCCGGTAGCGCCGGCCGCCGGCCGGCACCTCGTACATCCCGGTCTCCCGACCCTCGCCGTCGAGCACCTGCCGAACGTGCAGGCTCTGGATCAGGCCGCGCCGGGCGATCGACTCGGCGAGGTCCTCGACCGGCACGCCGACCTTCACGCGCCGGACGTTCGCTTGGCTCAACACCAGCTTGTTGAAGGGAATCGGGCGGGCGGGCGCCAGCGTGATCTTCTGAACCGTATTCGCCATCATCATGTCTCCGCGACGGGTGCCGAAGGCCTCTCCTCCGATCTCGATTCCGTCACGACGCGCAGCGCCGCCCTCTTCCTCTGGAGGGCAGCGCCGCGATGGGGAGAACGGCAGACTGGATCAGCGTAGCCTAAGCGCCTCGCGACTTGCCGACGCGCGACGCCGGGTTGGACCGTCAGAACCGTGACCGAGCCGCTTTGCGCTGACCGTGACGGCCTCTCTTTCCTCGGTTGGGTCCGCGCGCCTGGGGAGAGGCGACAGCCTATCTCAGAGTACGCATGGTCTGGAGGCATCTACGCCCTCCGCTTCCCACCTCCCGAATCGTGTGTCGATCGGAGCGAACCGCGGAAACGCGTCACGCGGCCCGACCTTGCATATGCTGGGTCTCCCGCGTTGCCACCGGGATTGGCGCTCCGTCGCCGTCGTTTCCGGCCGTCTCCGCGCTCTCTTCCGCGAGCGCGAGGCGACCAAGCAGCCAGTCGGCGGCCTTGCTGGCGTGAGAGGCCGCACGCACGATGGCCCGCTCGTCCTCGCGCAGGATCTGGAGCCAGGCGGCGATGTAGTCGGCGTGGCGTACGGTCGGAACGATACCGAGGCTCGCGCACACATAGGCTGCGGAAATCTCGGCCACGAGTTCCTCGCGGGCGTAGCAGGGGCCGCCGCGCGGCCCCTTCATCAAGCGGTCCAAGCGCAAGCAATGGCCGGTGGCGTGAGACAGTTCATGCGCGGCGGTACGATGAAAGTTGATCGGCTCGTGAAACGACTCCGGCGGGGGCAGCACGACCACATCGTCGTAAGGACGGTAGAAAGCCACCCCGCCGCCGATGCGGATGGTCACGCCGGAGGCCTCCATCAGCATGCGGAAGCGCGGCAGGATGAGGTCCTCGCGCGTCTGGATCAGCGGAGCGGTGAGATCGTCGGTCAAACCATCGACCTGCGCAACGTTGAAGACAGTGAAGCGCTTGAGGAACGCCACTTGCCGGGCGGCGTCCCCGTCGCGATCGGCTCGTCGGCGCTCGTCTTCCGGCGTGAAGCGGTCGGCGAAGACGATCCCGGTCCCGTGCTCGCCCTTGCGCACGCAGCCGCCGAGGGACAGGGCTTGGCGGAACGTCAGCCAGCGTTGATCGGGATAGCCCGCCGCGATGCCGGCCGCCCAGAGCAGCATGACGTTGATGCCGCTATACGCCCGGGCCGTGGCGGCATTGCGGGGCATGGCCACCGTGACGGTCCCGGGGCCGCTGCCCCAGGGCTGGACCCAGGGAACGCAGCCGGCCTCGAGTTGGGCGATGATCCGATCGGTTATTTCACGGTAGAGGTTAGTGCGCTCGGGTTGGGTCGCGCGGTGGGACGTGGGTCTGGCCATCGGAAAGCTTTCGCGCCGGGCGCCGGAGCTTCTCTCCGACCATCCTTCCTGGCACTCCGCTCCGGCCCTCCTCTGGCTCTTGAACTTGCCCGGTGCCCGCACACACCTTACCAATATTTTAGTCTCGGCTTTGCGTTCACACCACGCATTCGCATGACATCCGTTATGGAACTATAGCGCTTTTACCGCTCTGCGGATGCTCACGACAGAATTAATATCATGGAAAATCCATCATCGCTCCGAGAAGGGCAGGGCGCTTTCGTCGGCATTACGCAGCGCCCTCCCCTCCCCTTGCAGCCTTCGGCCGATCGTCGGGCAGACGTGTGTCGGTCAGGCGCTCCAGCGTGGTCACGAGGCTCTGCGCCACCGGCGACCATCGGTTGAACGAGGCGCGGGAGCGCGTCGAATGTTCGAAGGTCTCGTTGACCCGCGCGAGGTCGCCCAGGTTTCGCGCCAGGACGGGAAGCTCCGCATCGCCAACCGTCGCGGTCGCCTCGATGTAGGCGGCAAGCGTGAGCAGTCCTTCGATCGCGACAGGAATGCCATCGGAGTTGAAACCGTTGGTCGCCGTGCGCAGCTCCGCCAGCGAGCGCCGCCATTCGCGAACGGCGCTGGCCTGGGCGTCGCCCTGCACGGCCTTGTGAACGAGCGCGTCGGCAAGGAGGTGGAGCCGCTCCGGAGCCTGGTCGAGCCATCGATCGACGATCGGCATCGCGACCTGCGTGGGCGATCGGGAGATCGCTCGCGCGTCGGCGGCGATGGTGGTGATCCGACCCGGGCGATAGCCGAGCTCTTCACAGATCTCTCGTTGTAGGAAGCGTAGCTCGGCGATGTTGATCGGCCACCAGCGTTCGAACTCCTGCGCCCGGTAGAAGGCGATCGCATCGACGGCGATCCGGCCGGCATCCGCGTCCCTTCGACGGAACTCCACCAGGCAGAACGACGCGAACTCCTCGCCCGCGCCGTTCGGAGCGAAGTCACGGAACGGGTCGACGAGGACAGCGATCGCCCTGGTGCTCGGCTTCGTCCTGAGAAGCGCAATGATGCGTTCGATCTGGTCGATCTTGCCGCCGTATCGGCGCAGGCGCGCGCCGTGGAGATAGGGGATGCGCGGTTCCAGCTGCGACCGGTCGAGCTGCCACCACTCCACCAGTTCACGTAGCCAAGCTTGCCGCTCGTCGCCTTGGAGATCGTCCGGTACGGCATAGGCACTGGGCAACGGCAGGGTCCTGCCGTCGTCGTCGGGCAGATCGAGGTGAACGATCAGGGTGCCCCGCTTCGCGTTCGTCCCGGCGATGGCCAGAGCGCGCGCGTAGACCTCATCGAGATCGGCTCCCTCGACGATCACAGGTGCCCCCGGCGAGACGAGGACTGTCTCGGCGGGGCGGACGCCGGTCGCCCAGAGACGGCGGATGATCGGAGCCGGCCGCAGGTCTTCGGCACCCGACCGCGGAAGCGGGATCGCATCGATTGTCACCTCGGGCGTGTGCGGCAGGCCGTCGAGGGTTGATGAGCCGGACCGCGTCCGTCTCACGGCCGACGTCGAAGGTCGCGCCGGAGAGGACCAGGACGCGATGCATGTCATCGGCATCGCCGGCATAGATGTGATCGAAATAGGCGGCATGCTCGTGCTTGTGCCCGTGGACGACCACGCCGATGCCGCTTCCGCGCAGGAAAGCGCGAACCTGTTCGAGGTTCGACATATCCGCGAAAGGCTTCAGTTCCTCGCGTAGGCTTGGCGAGCGCAGATGGTGGTGCATCACCGCGATACGCAACTGACGGCCGCGATCCGGCTGGGGCGTTGAGGCGATGATCGCCCGTAAGGCCTCGAGCTGGCGTTCCGACACGCGGGCCATGTCGTACCGGGCCAGGGCTTGGAGCTGTGACCGCAACTGCGCCGCCACGGTTGCGTCACCCGGGGCGAGCGTTTCGGGGATCGCGTTCCAATAGGTCTGCAGCGGCTCGGGCAGGACCGAGGAGACGTGAGACCAATTGCTCGTGTTGATCGGGAACACCGCCCAGCTACGGTCGGCGGCGACCAGCCGATGCCGTTCGGGCGCCGCGATCGCCGGCCAGCCGTTGATCCCGTCGAGCCACGGCACGACGCAGCCCGGAGTGCTCCAGACCCGAACGAAGTTCTCGTAGCGTTCGGCAGAGCCGGGATCGGCATCGCGCGGTACGTCGTGGTTGCCTGGGACAGAGACGATGCGGTCTGTCGCGACGCCGAGATGATCCGCGATCAGCTTGAAGACGAGTTCATGGCCGCCGGCTGCGCCTTTGCTCTGGGCGTCACCGGAGAAGAACACGCCGTCGAGCGTGCGGCCTTCTCTGGTCAGGCGCTCGGCCAGGCGTCGGAACAGCAGATCGAGCGGTCCTTCGCGGGTAGCGGCAGGGAGGCCCGCGACGTCGACCTTCCGGTCATCCCGCTCGAACGGGGCGCCGGCTGCGGACACATGAGCATCGGTAATGTGAAGGAAGGTCGCGCGGTCAGCCATGTCCCTGTTTAGCCAGCCGCGCCGCTGCTGAACACACGCCACCGCTGACCGTATCGAGAGCTCCACCGGCCGGAAGCGCCAAGAGCAGGTGCTCTGCCGTCCCACTCTTGAATGTCGGCAAATCCGACATTAAATTGGCCGCAAGTGCTGGAAAGGGACGCCATGGCTACCGCTACGCTTGCGCCACCCATCTCGGCTCCGGTCGTCGCACCGTTTCCTTCGGCTGCGGTGGCGAAGGATTTGCGAAGCGAGTTGATCGAGGCAGTCAAGGCCGAGGCCTCGATCAAAGGCGTCGCTCTGCCGCCGACACTGCCAGCGATCGGAAGCACGCCGTTCCAGATCGACTCCCTCGTGGTGGTCTCGATCCTGTGTGTCGTCGAGCCGATTCTCGGCATTGAGCTGCCGGACAGCGTGGTGCGGACAGGCGGCTATGGCTCGGTCGACCAGGCGCTGACGCAGCTTCTGCCGAGGATCGAAGCCTGTTGGAAGAAGCGCAAAGGAGGCAAGTGATGACCCAGGCGGCGATCCAGCAGGACGATGACGACGCCGAGCGTCGCCGGCTCGGCGAGCGGTTACGCGAAGCCCGCAAATATCTCGGCCTTAAGCAGGAGGAGGTCGCGACCTATCTCAAGATCCCGCGCACCGCGCTGACCGATATCGAGAACGGCCAGCGGCGGGTGGAAGCGATCGAGCTGACGCGTTTGGCCAAGCTCTATCGACAACCGGTCGCATTCTTCACGGGAGAGGACGAGGCGGCAGCGGCCTTGCCCGTTGATGTCGCGCATCTCGCCCGCCGCGCGGCCGCGCTGTCGATGCAGGATCGCGACGAACTCGGCCGCTTCGCGGATTACCTGCGGACGCGCGCGCAAGCCGCACGGGGCTGACGCGCATGGCCGCCGGCGATTATGCAGGTGCGGTACGGGCCGGAACCATGGCGGCCGCGCGCCTTCATCAAGCGCTTAACCTGCGTCTTATAGTCGAGGCGCAGGGTGGGTCCGTCGATGTCTTCGGCGCGATCCAGACCCTCGATCTGCCGCTGCTGCTGCGCCCCCTGCAAGGGTTGCTTGGCGCCTATCTAAGTGACCCCGCACCGGGCGTTCTCGTCACGACGCAGCGGCCGATGGCGATCCAGCGCTTCACCGCCGCGCATGAACTCGGCCACTACACCATGAAGCATCTGCCGAGCCTCGATGACGAGAGCATCCTGCGACGCATGCCGATGGCAGGCGCACCGGCGGAGGACTTCCAGGAGGTCGAGGCCGACGCCTTCGCGGTTGGGTTCATGATGCCGCGCTGGCTGATCCAATGGCATGCCGCGCGTCAGGGTTGGACAGTGGACGACTTCCGGCGGCCGAACCGGGTGTACCAGCTCGCTCTGCGGCTCGGCGCCAGCTACGAGGCGACGTGCTGGATGCTTGTGCGCCACCGGATGATCGCGGCAGCGCTGGCACGGGAGCTTCAGCAGACGCAGCCGCGCGAGCTGAAGGTCGCGTTGTTGCAGGACTATCGACCCCAGGATTATCGGGGCGATGTCTGGCTGCTGACCGAGCGCGATGCCGGCACCCGTATCGACGGGAGCCGAAACGACCTCTTCGTGCTCCGCCTCAAGGAGCACAGCGGGGGCGGCTACCTCTGGAACATCGAGCAGCTCGCGGCGAGCGGTTTTGCGGTCGTTCGCGATGCGACGGAAGCCATCGATGGCGATGGTATCGGCGGCCCGGTCATCCGACGCGTGACCGCGGCGCCCGAGGAAGGCCGGCGGGGATCGTTGCAGCTCGACGAGCGGCGGCCCTGGGAGCCCGATCCGCCGCTGTCCCGGTTGCAGCTCGACTTCGACCTGACGGGACCGGAAGAGGAAGGCCTCTCGCGGGCCGAGCGGCGGAGGCTGCTCAAAGCCGCATGACCTCCGTGACCGTTCTCAAGGACCTGCGGTCCGCATTCGGAGCGGCCCGCGACCAAGCATCGCGCCCGACCTGCCTCGCCTTCGCGGCGAGCGACGCGCATGCCGCGTTGCGGCCGGGGTGGTCGCCGCTGTCGTGCGAGTTCGCCTTCTACCACGCACAGCAACGCGCCGGACGGCTGCCGGAACAGGGCGCGACGCTGTCCGCGATGCTGGCGACACTGCTTCAGGAGGGGCAGCCGGAGGAAACCGGGTGGCCGTATCTCGCTGCGATGCCTGCCGATCCTGCGCTGTGGTCCCCGCCCGCGGCCGTTGGCCCGCGGTTCGGACGGGCCGGCGCACCTCATGCTCACGCCATCGATGCGATTGTTGCCGAGCTCGAAGCGGATCGTCCGGTCATCCTGCTGCTGAGGCTGTCGCGATCCTTCTACATGCCCACGTCTGAAGGGGTGGTTCAGCCGGCGGCTGGTGAGGCGCCCGACCCCGCGCAGCGGCACGCCGTGGTCGCGGTCGGTCACGGGACGATCCGGGGCGGACGCGCGATCCTCGTGCGCAATAGCTGGGGTCCGGGTTGGGGCGTCGGCGGCCATGGCTGGCTGACCGAAGGGTTCATCGTGCCGCGCCTATTCGGGGCCGCGCTTCTTACGGAGGATGTCGATGTATCTGCCCGTCCCCTCGCAGCCTGACTGCGCGAGCGCCTGGCGCGAAGCGGTGCGCCATGTCGACCACATGCGCAATCACGAAGCCTACAACGTGATCATCGACATCGACGATCCGACGGCGGCGTCGACGGTCGCACATCCGGGTGTGGCAGCCGTCGACGGCTTCCTCGCCGATCGGGCAAAACCGATCGAGACGGTCGCAAACACGATCTTTCCGACGTCGCTGTACCTGCGGCACGGCGCGCCGGCGTTCTTCGACGTGTTCAACGATCGGGTCTTGCCGAAAGTGCGCCGCGGCGGTCGGTGGTCCGGCTACTATTTCGAGCGGATGATCGCCTACCAGGGAACCGCGGGCGTTCCGCCCAACCAGCTCTGGGACATTGTCGAGCGGATGAACGACGACAACGTGCGGGCGCTCAACAAGTTCGAGCTTTCGCTGTTCGATCCCATCCGCGATGTAGACAATTCTCCTTACGGTGGTCAGTGCCTCAGCTTCCTGAGCTTCAAGGTCGTTCCCGGATCACCGCGCAAGGTGACGCTCACGGCTCAGTATCGAAACCATTACTACGTCGAGAAGCTGCTGGGGAATCTGATCGGCCTGGGCCGCCTGATGGCCTTCGTCGCCCGCGAGACTGGGATGGAGGTGGGTCCGCTGACCGTGGTTTCGACCCATGCGAAGATCGACCAGCCCGGCGGCGCCATGCGCGGGGAGATCAAGGCTCTTCTCGCGCGGTTCGATCAGGCAATTGCTCCGCTCGCAGCCTGAGCCGCCAGCAAGGGCAACTGCGGAGCAGTGAGCTGCTCATTCACCCCATAGATCGCATGGACGCCGGCGATGAACTCCGACTGCCCGCCGTAGCTCGGGTGGCGGACCGTCATCACCGGGATTTCGATCCCGGAGAGCGCCAAGCCGGCATCGCGCCCAATCGCCACGATCCGACGCGGCGCGATCATGCCGATAAGCGCTGTCAGAAACGGCCAGGTGGCGTCACGCTCGGCACGAGTGTGGCAACGGTTGGAGAGCGGGTCGTCGGGCTCGTGCGGATGTAGCGGGAAGACGTTCCAGAGGACGACAGGCGCGCCGACTCGGGAGAGGACCCGCCAGACAACTGCGGCCGTGCGCTCGGCGACGATGGGGCCGCGCGTGGCGCGGTCGAGCGCGATCCCGCCGAGGAGTGCGCTGGCGGATGTCAGGTGAACCTCGTCGGTGAGTGGTACCCCGGTCCGCCGACCCCCGCGATAGCCGAGATCGCGGGCGATCCAGATCGTGTCGACCTTCGCCTCGATCGCCGCCTCCAGGCAGTGAACCAGATTGCGCTTGCGGACGCGCGCACCGTCATCGCGATCGTGGAGAACGCAGTGATCGCGATAGGGATTGAACACCGACTTGAGCGTCGTGTCGGCGAGAGTGTCGGCAAAGGTGCGAGGCGTCTTCACGAAAGCGGCTCGATCGTCATCTGATGCTTGTCCAGGTCGAGAATGAGACGTCCGCGCCGATGCTCGCGGAGGAAGCGGAACGCCGCGTAGCCCTGCAGAATGGCTTCTTCCCAGAGCCACAGCGGACACCGTTCCGCCTCGTAGCCCGCCACGAACTGCCGGACGTGCTTCAGGAGGTCGAACGGCAAGTCGCCCGGCTTCATACCGGCAAACAGGTCGAGTTCAACCGCCTGCCCGAAGATCCACGTGGTGATCCCCTCCTCGATCAGCGTAGCGCGGGCGCCATCCTGCGCCTCATCGACCTTCGGAGCGGACTTACGCTTTAGGCGGAAGAGCGCGCGGGTGACCGGCGACCAGCCCAGCACGGCAACGTAGGCGTAGTGGAAGGCATCGTGGAACCGGTAGTTATCGGCGGCCATGGCGCTGTCGGTCAGCCGATCCCCGATGTTGATGCCGTTGCAGCGCTGGAAGACGAAGGTACGCCCTCGAACTTGCCGCTCGAAGATCTCGATGGTGAGCCTGCGTGGTAGGCGCTCCTCAGGCTCCGCGTTCGCGTCGAGAGGAGCCGGATAGTGGCGCTCGCGCGGCCAGCGATCGGCGATCTTGGCGAGGTTCTTGACCGCTGCCGCCTCGAGCGTGACACCGGCCTCGTTGGCGGCTTGGATAAGCGTGCGTGCGATGACCGCCAAACGGCTGCTCGAAAGGTGATTGCGCGTCTCCGTTCCTTGCTCCTGGAGATCCATCACGAGGAGCCCGATTTCGCCTGCCAGCTTCAGCAGCGTGCGCTCGAATGCGATGGTCGGCTCACCCGCCCGGGGCATGATGGCGGGCTGTAAGGAAGCCAGTGTGATAGGGCCGTTGGTGCCGATTGTGGGTGCAGCCTCAACGAAGACATCGGACAAACGGACGTTCACGCGGGACGCGACCGCCGCCAGATACCAGAGGACGTCGCCGAGCTCCTCGACGACGGCGCCCGCGTAGCCACGGTAGGAGGCACGATCGCGCTGCTTTTTCTTGACCTCGCTGAGAAGGCTTCCGGTTTCGCCGAAAAGGCCGAGCAGCGGGAAGGCTAGGGAACCGCCGTCACTGCGCTGGTCGGTGAGCGCCGCCTGAGCCGCGTAGTCCGCGATGGTGAGGGGAGCGAAGGCCTCGTCAGTCATGCAACAAACGCTCCTTGGATCACGGTTCCTCCGGCTCCGACATGGCCAACGCCAACGCCGCTATCTATTCACCCTTAGCAACCGGGCCCTCGTCGAACTTGACGTTGGCAGAGCCATCAGCGGCCCGTCAATGCCCGAGCGGGCTCGGAGGCAGTGCGCACGGGAAGGGGCGTCGGGTGCCAAGATCTCTCTCAGGCACCCGCCCCGTCACGAAGCCCCCGCCCTCCTCCGCTCTCGGACGGCCTTTCCACCACCATGGCCAACGCATTCTGCGCCCCGCGCCACCGAGAGGGGAGTGTTAGGGATCGCGTTCGAGGAGTTCCGCTTACCGACCTACGCCCTCGACCTCGCGCTCGAGGAATAGCGGACGAAGCCAAGCATTGCGTGAGAAGGCGTGACGGGGGGAGCCTCCAGTGCGAGAGCTACGAAGCAGATCTGAGCCGCTATCCCGGACAAAACCTGAGTATGCTTGATTTGTCAATAATAACAAGAATATTGTGCTGCGAATTGCCTAAGCCTTGAGCAATCTCAGTAATTCTGGCGCGCTACGCACGATTTTGCAAGGTCGCCAACTTGCGGGCTGCTCCGCGCTGAGCTCTCAACCGCTCTCCGTAGCGGGCGGGCATCGCCGGGGTCTTCCAAGAGCCCGCCTGCATGACCTCGAGCAGTTCGAACCCGGCCGCGAACATGTCCTGCGTCGCCCCGACCCGGGTCGAGTGTCCGGAGGGGAGGCGAGGGAGTTTCAGCCCGGCTGCAGCAGCGACCTCGCGGAACACGCGCGCGACTTCGGCGCCGCCGAGCGCCGCCCTGCCCGGTCGACCACCCTTGGTGAGCGGCCGAAACAGCGGGCCGCTCTCCAGCCTCGCCGCCGCGAGCCAGGCCTCGACGCGCGTCATCGTGTCGGGCGCGAGATACTTGATCGCGCCCTCGCCCTCCTGATCAGCCTTCGAGCGGCGGACCAGGACGGTCCCCGAACCGTCCGCCCCGCGCTGCAGATCCCCTATATATAATGAGACGAGCTCGGAGCGGCGCAGCAGTGTGTCGTAGGCGACTGCGATCAGCGCGGCGTTCCGCAGCGCGATCAGCGGCACCTCCCGCTCGCCCTCCGCCACGCGCCGGTGCAGCCGCTCCGTCGCCTTCACCGCGAGCATCCTCTCGACGCTTGGCCGGTTGAGCGGCTCGGCCTGCTTCTGCCGCCGGCCCTTGGCTCGGCTGATGCGCTTGACGGCCAAGCGTACGACCTCGTCGTCGCACGGGTTCGGCAAAACGGCGGCGCGATGGAGCGCGGCAATCGAGGAGCGGTAGCGCTCGACCGTGGCGCGGGACTTCAGCTCCGCCTGGGCGTCGATGAAGGCGACGACCGTCTCGGGCGACGCCGGCAGCATCTCGCGCCCGTTCTCTCGGCACCACGCCGCGAAGACGCGGCTGTCGGCTGCCAGCGCGCGCACGGTGTTGTCGGCGAACGCGCCGCGCGCGGCGCGGGCGTGCTGCTCGAGCCGCTCGACCAAAACCTCAAGGCCCGGCGGCAGCGCGCCCGCGAACGAGACGGCGAGGATGGTTGAGCCGCGAGGCGGCTCCGGGGCAAGATCGGCGGCGTCAAGCGTCATGGTGCGAGCTTAACCGCCCGGATCCTAACGATCCACAAATTCTCTGCGATAAACATCATTATCGGGGGCAATTCAAAAATCGTGGCGCTCCGTCGGGGCGGTCGAGTTCGCCACATTCAGACCCGCCCAGCGGTCCAACAATCTCCGGCCATCGCCGGTCCGCAACTCCTCAAGCCGCTCGCGCCTGTCCGGCCGCCGGGGATCGTAGTCGGTGATACCCTGCGCAAACAGCACGCCTCGGAGCCGGTTGACGTGCCGGACACGCTCGCTGATGAGCGTTCGGGGTTCGCAGCACAGCCGGCGGCCGTCCTCCTCTTCAGGCGTGGGAGCGCGGACCATCGCGCACACGCGCGGCTCTCCGCGCTTGTAGGCCAGCAGCGTACGGACCAGGGCTTCGCCATCGATCCGGTCGGTTTTGGCCCGTCGCCTGCGCCCTGAGGTGGCGACGGAGGCGGCGTCGACAACGTGGCTCTCGATGCCCTCGTCCTCGAGCACGCGGTGCAGCCAGAAGCCGTCGAGCCCGGCCTCCTGGATCACCACGACGGGGAACAGCGTGCCGGTGCGCGCCCGAGCTCGCGCCCGTAGGTCTGCAAGTCGGCTGAGCAGGCCCGCGGCATCACCACCGCGCGCGACGTGCCGGGACATCTTCTGGCCGGCTCCAGGAGAAAGCGACGTCACCAACCACGTTGCGCGGCTGAGTTCGAGCGAGACGAAGATCGCCGCGAGATCGACCCGGATAGGGTCGGGCGCACCGCCGACATCAGGAGAAAGGCTCACGTTCACCTCCATGAAGAGCGTCAGGCCATCCATCCTGCTTAAGCGGCGCCTGATCGCCACCTCCTCATGGGATCTTGACGTATTGCGGCGGGATCAGCCGCACCGTGTGGTCCAGCAGAACCAGTTCGCGCGCCCAGTGATGAGCGCTGGAGCAGGCTTTCATGCCGACCAGGCACGGCGGCAGCTTGGCGAAGAACGCCACCAGTTCGTGGCGCGCGAGACGTCTTTTGAGCTTGGCTTGGCCGGATGCATCGACGCCATGCACCTGGAACACCGTTTTGGCGAGATCAAGACCGGTCGAGACGGTGGACATCGCGGGACCTCCTGGCACTGATCTGCTCTTGTACGCGCCCGATCATCGGGCTCGAACAAGGGCGGTCCATGCCATCAAGTGGGCCGTTCAGCGTTCGCGCTACCTCACCCTGGAAAGCATCGCCCCGATCGGCGATGATCCCCTCGTCAGCTTGCCCACCCTGGCAGCCTGATCCTCCCGGCCCAAGCCGGTGATCGTGGTGACCACGCCGCAGCTACACCACGCCAGGGGACACGACCTCGCCGGAACACAGCAATCCGGCGCGGTCAGCCCGCTCGTGGGACGGGTCGAGATAAAACCTCTCGAGCCCGGATTGCATTTTGATGTGCGGCGCGGGAATGATGCCGTTTCCTCCAAGCCTTGGGTGCGACGTGGCTGAGAACACAGGGACGATGGTGGCCATCGACTTCACCGCGCTGACGGCGGCCCTCGTCTCAGCTTACGTGGCGAACAACTCCGTTCCCACCACGGAGCTGCCGACGCTGATCGCGACTACGCACGCCGCGCTCAGCGGGCTCGGAAGCTCCGGCGCGCCGGCCGCCCTGCCGGTCGTGAAGACGACCCTCGCTCAGATCCGAAAGTCGATCACCCACGAGGCGCTGATCAGCTTCGAGGACAGTAAGCCCTACAAGACGCTCAAGCGGCATCTCGCGGGGCTGGGGCTGACCCCAGAGGCTTATCGTGCGAAGTGGGATCTGCCGCGGGACTACCCGATGGTGGCGGCCAGCTATTCCGAGACGCGCTCGGCGCTGGCCAGGAGCGCTGGCCTCGGCTCCCGCCGTCGGGACGCAGCTCCGAAAGCTGCCGCTTTCTCTGTGACGGATGCGGAGAAGCCGAAGCGCACCGGCCGGCCGCGGAAAGCCAAAGCGCCTGCCGATGCATAGGGACGCACGAGCAGCCGGATCCTCCTGTCGGCGTTCCTCCTTCTGTCGCCCATCGCGGCGGTCGAGCGCCCTCACGCTCCCGTTCGCGAGCGCGCCGGCTGCCGTGTTCGACCCGTTCACGTGCAGCCGGTGCGCACCTTCAGGCATAGGTTCTCGCAATGCGAATTCTGACGAAGCCGACCACCGGTCCCTGGCAGGCTTGGGGTCCTGACCGCCGATCGCCGCTGTAAGCATCCGGTATAGTAGCGGCTGGCGGGATGGCCCCACGATGCCGCATGAAAACGCCAGATGCTGACGTGCGCGGGCCTCAGCGCACTCTTGCCCTATCGAGGAGGGCCGCCCCGGCCGCGAGCAAGTTGCCAACCCACGACGGGGCGCACTTCGCTGCTGTCCCAGGCAGCACGATTTTTGACGTCCTTACCTTGAGGTCCTTATTGGAAGATCTGTTGCGCAGCGCGGTGGCGCGAACCATCCCGGCCCACTTAGACGCCATCCAACGCAGCCTGATCTGCTTCGCACCAGCCGAGTATCGAGCCTATTTCGGCGCCGTTGAATACAACGCAACCTGCTCGGACGGCGCTCTAAATGTTTGCCAGCGCATCGGTACCTTCGCGCTGACGTGTACATCCTCACCGTCTCTGCGCGAGCTGTCCATGAGCACCTCTACCGAATCCGACGGATAACTGTTTGGCGTAAATGGCTGCCGGTGTGATTGCCTATAGGCTGCACCTCGGTCTCGCAAGGAGGCGCCTAGCATGCATCCAATCGCCGTTAAATTCGGAGCCAGCTTCAGGACCTTTGCTGACGCTTTGCTCGTCCCCATCCAGGCTGGGCAAGGAGTTCACATCGATCCGGCGCTTCTTCCGCCGCCTGATGACCAATCTTGGCCTCAAGAACATAGGTCGGCTTGGCGTGGCCAGGACATGGAGGTCTTCCGCAGCTGTCTAAGGCTCAACGGAAAGGACGTTCGAGCTTCGATCCTCGATGATCTATCGGCGTTCTACAACATGCCCCCAGAGGAGTGCGCCCAGCGCTGCTTGCATTGGGAAGAGTGGAGCGTTCAGGAGTGGAAAGCGGGGGATCGCTCCAGCCCAGGCGGGCTCCGGGATTTCTACAACAGCGTCCAGTCCTGGTCATTCGACCTGATGTGGTATGCCTACCTTCAGGCCACCGGACACGCCTTTCCTGCGGCTGTGATGGCCGCGCGCTTCTCGCTGGCAAATGCCCCAGGCAACCAGCACCTGGATTTCGGCTCAGGGGTCGGTGTAACCAGCCAGCTTTTCGCACGGCGTGGGTACAGCACGACACTGGCGGACGTCTCGCGGCCGTTGCTGGATTTCGCGCGCTGGCGCCTCGAACGTCATGGCGATCGCGCACAGTTCCTTGACCTGAACACGGATACGCTACCATCGACCGCCTACGACTGCATCACGGCGCTGGACACCCTCGTCCATGTTCCGGATTTCGAGGTCACGGCGCGGGATCTGCACCGTGCCCTCAAGCCCGGTGGTCTTCTATTTGCCAATTTCGATATCCGTGATCGGAACGCGGAGACGAGTGCTTGGCATCTTTATGACAGCCCGATTGATCTCGATTGCCGACTGCAGGCCTGCGGCTTCGTGAAGGTCAAGAAGCTCGGGATCTCTCCAACCTGCTATAAGCGTGTGGAGCCGAACACGGCCCGCCACCGCCTCCGCCGAGCCCGCAACACGGTTGCGGCTCCCGGCCGCAGCGTCCTCATGTGGGCTCGCCGTGTCCGCTGGCCGACCCCGCGGCGCGCCCTCAAACTCGTCTACCGGTTGGCGACGGGACGCAAGCTGGTCACAAACAAGGCTTTCATCAGGCCATAACTGTGTGGGTGCGCAACGGTTTTGGGACTGACCAGGCCGATGAGAGGCCCTGCCCGCACCTTCGTACCCCCAGTGTCTCTGTTCCGGATGGCCGACCCCACGCCATCCGGCGGGACCTGTCCCACCACTGTCCCGCATTCGGGACGGGAGAGCTCCAGGAAGGCGGCCCTACTCTATGAGACGGCGCTCAAGCGCCAGGCCGGACAACGGCGACGCCCTCTTGGATCCGAGAAGTCGAGCCGACCGGTGGCTCAGGTCCAATTTTCGTCGTCGATCAGGATGCGGGCTTCATGACGGTTACGATGCACGCCAGGCTGAAGTCTGGGCAGGCATGGCGGGCGAGCAGCTTCGGGAACCGCTCGGCGAAGGTGGAGCGGGGACAGGCCGGGTCGCGGCAAGTAGAAGCGCCGGACCGCCAGCTGCAGCGTACGCCTGTGGTGAAGGCCGCGATCTTCGTTGAGGCGGCGTGTCAGGCGGCGATCGGCTGAGGGTGGGTCTCGGTCCAGTTCCAGGGGAGCAGGTCGTCGAGGCCTCGAGCCGGATGGTCGGGCAGCCGGCTGAGCACATCGGCGAGCCAGGCCTGCGCATCGATGCCGTTGAGCTTGGCGGTCTCGATCAGCGTGTAGAGGGCGGCCGCGCGATGGCCGCCGGCATCCGAGCCGGCGAAGGTCCAGTTGCGGCGGCCTACCGCGATCGGCCGGATCGCCCGTTCGGCGGCGTTGTTCGACAGGCAGGCGCGCCCGTCGTCGAGGAAAAGGATGAAGGCGCTCCAACGCTTGAGCATGTAGTCGATCGCTTGCGCCACCGGAGCCTTGGCGGAGAGCTTGGCGCGGTTCTCCCGTAGCCACGCTTCCAGTTCGGCGACGAGGGCGGCCGAGCGGGTGCGACGGTGCGCGCGGCGTTCATCGGCGGCAAGACCGTTGGTGGCGCGCTCGGTGGCGAAGATCGCATCGATCCGCGCCACCGCCTCAATGGCGATCGGAGCCTTCCTGAGCTCGGCCAGCTCGAAGAACTTGCGTCGGGCATGCGCCCAGCAGGCCGCCTCGCGCAGCGGGCCTGGTTTACGGCCGGGTTCGTACAGCCGACCGAACCCGGAGAAGGCATCCGCCTGCACGATGCCGTGGAAGTCGCCCAGCCAAGTCTCGGCATGCGCGCCGGAGCGGTCGGGGGAGTAGAAGTAGGCCACAGCCGGCGGCTCGGGACCGCCGAAGGGACGGTCGTCACGCACCACCGTCCAGAGCCGGCCCGTGCGGGTCTTGCCCTTGGCCAGGACCGGGACGGGCGTGTCGTCGAGATGCAGGCGCTCAGCCCCTCGAACATGGGCCTCGATCCGGGTGACCAGGGGCGACAGGGCGGTGGTCACCGCTCCGACCCAGCCGGCCAGCGTCGAGACGTCGATCGGTACGCCCTCGTGGGCGAAGCGCTGGCTCTGGCGATGCAGCGGCAGGTGCAGGCCGAACTTGGCCATCATCACCTCGGCCAGAAGGTTTGGGCCCGCTCGTCCGCGCGGGATCGGATGGAACGGGGCCGGTGTCTGCGCGATCGTCTCGCAGTCGCTGCACGAGAAGCGCTCGCGTACGTGCTGGATCACGACCCAGCGCGCCGGGATCCGCTCCAGGGTCTCGGTGACGTCCTCGCCGAGGTGACGAAGGCGCGCTCCGCCGCAACAGGCGCAGGTCGTCGGGCCGGGATGGACGACGCGCTCGCGCGGCAGGTGCTCGGGCAGAGGCCGGCGGGCGGGCTTGCGCCGAGAGGAAGCCGCACCGGAGAGCGCTTCGGGCTCGGCGGCCGCCTGCACTTGGGTCTCGGCCAGCGTCTCCTCCAGATCCTCCAGGACGAGTTCGAGCTGGTCAATCCGGGCGCTGCGCTCCGAGGAGGTCCCAAACCGTTCTCGCCGCAGCCGGGCGACCTCCAGCTTCAGCCGTTCGACCGCGATCTCCGAGGCGAGCCGGGCCGCCCGCTCGGCCAGGATCATGGCATGGGCGGCGGCAAGATCGGTGGGAAGCGGCGGGGGCTCGGGCGCGTTCGGCACGCTTGAGAGAAGAACATATTCTTCAAGCGCTGTAACGCGTTATCCTCAGCCGAGAGCGCTCGGACGCCAGCTCTCCTGCGGCATCCGCCAGTCGATACCCGAGAGCAGGTAGCCGAGTTGCGCCGTCGAGATCGTCACGGCTCCATCCGCCACCGAGGGCCACAGGAAACGGCCGCGGTCGAGCCGCTTGGTGTAGAGGCACGCGCCCTGGCCGTCGTGCCAGATCACCTTGATCAGGTCGCCGCGCCGTCCGCGGAACACGAACAGATGCCCGCCATGGGGATCGCGCTTGAGCGTCTCCTGGACGATCAGGCCGAGACTGGAAAAGCCCTTGCGCATGTCGGTGTGGCCGGTGGCCAGCCAGACCCGGACATTGGCCGGCAGCGGGATCATCGGCCCTCCAGGGCATCGAGCACCCGGCGCAGCGCCGCGGCATCGACATCCCGGTCGACCTTGAGACGACGGCCGCCGCCGAGATCGATCTCGATGACACCGGTCTTGCGCCGTGCGCGACGGGGCTGGGCCGCAGCACCCGGATCATCCGACCGCGGCGCCAAAACCGCCGACGACGGCTCCGGAGTGATGGCCACGGGGACGAACACCGGAGCCTGCCCGTCCCCGCCCAGACGGCCTTGCCGAGCCTGGCGTCGCCACGTGAACAGCAGGCCCTGAGCGATCCCGTTCCGGCGGGCCACCGAACACACCGACACGCCGGCCTCGTACGAGGCTTCGACGATCCGCGCCTTGTCCTCGAACGACCAACGCCGCCGTCGTTCGATCCCCTCCAGTACCTCGACCCGCATCATCCTGACCCGCCGACCTTAACGCCAGCATTAAGGTCAGGCTTCAGCCGAGCGCGCGATGCCTCCGGGGGCGGCCTTCACCGGACGCGTACGCTGCAGCCGGCCAGCTTTGCCGCTGACCGGCAGGTCGGCGGGCCGTCGATGGTAGCGGCTATGGACCGTCGTGCTGCGGGTCCGGCACGTCGGGCAGCGGGCATGATCGTGCCGAGCTTGGGCGAGGACGGTGAGGGAGCCGGGGCCGTCCCGTGCGACACGGACGAGGCGACAGCCGGGCAGAGGGCAAAGCAGGGTCATGCCCCGATCGGCGTCCTGGCGACGACCTGCGCCACGGGCCGACCGTCACGCTAACCTTCCACCAAGCCCGACGGAGAACCACTTCACCGGGGGCGGATCACGTCTTGATGCAGAGTGCCGGTAGCCCGGCTGTTAGCTTCTCTCGGTGGTTCAGTCGGTGGTCTGCGCCTGCTTTTGGGTCGGCTACGCCTGCCGCAAGACGCGCCAACCCGACACGGTCACGCCGGCGATCCGACGAAGGCTAATACTCCTCCGCTCCCGATCGCTCACCGTCCGGTCCTCCTGAGCACGGCAGAGCCGGCCAACACCACTCCGGGCGTTCGAGGACGGGCAACCCGCGGTGCACCCTAGCGCTTGTGGTCCGAGCCGGAGCTACCGCCCATCATCATCATGGCCCCGAACATCAGCAGGCACGGCAGCAGGAACAGAAGGAACGTCCAGCTGCCGACCTGGGCGACACCCCCTGCTCCGCCGCCGAACAGGATTGCCCCGAGCGCCACACCGATCAGTACCGCCACGATCATGGCGATGGGACCGCGACCCATGCCGCAGCCCATTCCACCGCGAGCGCGGGTTTGCGTGGCCGGAGGCTCGGGAGCGGTGCTCGGCCCGGTTGCGACGTCCGGGCTCTTGCGCCAATCCTGTTCAGGCATCGTGAATTCCTCGTTTGCAAACCCGGTTCTCCCAGATCCGTTGGACCCGCGAGAGCCGGGCGCTTACCTCCTGTTCGTGGAAAAAGGCCCCGACCGGCGGAGATCAAACCGGCCGGGGCAAGGAAGCCAGGACGGTTGCCCGCACCGGACCCCACGAGGCCGAGCCTAAAGCTCAGCGGTGGGCGAAACTCGCCGGCTGACAATCCGGTCACGGGCGCGGTAAGCCCAGTCCGGTCCGGTCCCCGTGCGTGGCCTTCATGGCCAGAGGACCAGCGCGCGTTCCTGGCTCAGCCGCGCTTGTCCGGGTTCTGCTGGCCGGATCCGCCCTGGTTCTGCCGGTCCATCATCGTCTGCATCATCTTGTTGCAGTTCCCCATCATCTTCGACATCTCCTGCATCATCGGCATCATGCCATCACCCTGACCCTGCATCATGCCGCCCATCGTCCCCTTATCCGAGGGGGTGGGGTTGGTGGCAGGTTCGGCCGAGGCAGCGGCGATGCCGGCAAACAGAGCAAGGCCGAGAGCGGCGGGTGCGAGCTGCGAGATCTTGGACATAGATTTCTCCTATCGAACGTGCGTTTCGAAGTCGTCCTGCCTTCGCGCTACTCCCGCGCGAAGACCTTCGGGGTGCCGTCGCCGATCTCGTAGACCGTGAACGGCCCCGTCTTCTCCCCGTCCATGCCCGGCGAGCCCGCCGGCATGCCCGGCAGCGATATGCCCCTGATGGCGGGCCGCTCGGCCAGCAGCCGCTTGACCGCGGCGATTGGCACGTGCCCCTCGACGACGTAGCCGTCGATGAGCAGCGTATGGCAGCCCTGGAGCGGCTCGGGCACGCCGTGCTGGCGCTTGAGCGCCGCAAGCGCGGGCGTCTCTTCGACGGTGACCGCAATCCCGCTGCGCTGGAGCACCTTGGCGTAGGCGTCGCAGCACTGGCACTGGGGGTTCTTATAGAGAATGGCGGTCTGGGCGCCTTGCGCCGCGGCCATGGACGGCGCGGTCAGCGCAAGAAGAACGCCGAGGAGTGTACGGCGGTGCATCATGGCGTGCCCTCCGGCCTGTTTGCCCTACTGGGCCGGAGTGATCGACTGAACGGTGTACGAGCCTTTGCTCCCACTCAGCGTGAACTTGACCTTCTCGCCCGGCTTGATCTTCGAGAGATCGACCGAGGAGGCCGCCGGGAACTCCATGTGCATGGCGGGCCAGTTGATCGCCGGGATCGGCTCGTGGTCGAAGGTCACTTTGTGCTGGCCCGCGTTCACGGCCGCGACGGTCCCGGTGGCGCTGGCCGTCTGCTGCTTCCCGCTCTCCGCGCCAGCCTTGCCGCTCATCCCGGGCATGTCGCTCATCGGCGCGGCCTGCGCCTGCACGCCTCCCGCGAGCAGCAGCGCGGCGACGGCCGCCGTGAGCATGCTCTTTCGGCTCGACTGGTCAAGATCAGACATCGGTGATCCTTCTTTCTGGTCCGGCTGGCCGGGGCGCCTTGGCGCCGCCGTGGCGAGAGCCCGGACGCTTCTTCGAGGCGACGGGCACGCGCGTTGCGGCCCCTTCACATCGAACTTCGGACCCGGCGCGGGAAAGGTTACAATTCGCCGCCGGCTGCCACAGCATACGAGCCGCGGCACCGACGTCGTCTCACGGTCTTCCGGCCTGGCCCGACCGGGACCGGGGGGTATGCCCGGAGCGGGCGGCCTTCCTGTTGACCGATCCCGTCACCAAGGCACCATCAACCGGCTCCGGTGCCCGGGACAGGTTCCGGTTTGCACCCGGACGGAAACGGGCCGGGACGTTGTCCATCCAACCCGCAGAAGCGTAGCTCGTCGCGGTCGAAGTCACGAGAACTCCGAGGAGCAGCGCAGAAAGCCTGCGTTTCATAACACGATCTTTCCTGGATGTGCTTGGCGCTCGGTGCGTCATGTATAAGTTCGGAATGGCAGGCGAATGGTTACAGCGAGAACGTCTTTCGAGAGAGCGGCAGGGTGGCCAAGCAGGTCGAACTGGGCTGGCACCGGTGACCGATACGGAAAGCCCCCTCGACGGGAGCGCGCATAGCCTCTACGCCGTGCCCTGGAGCCGGTGCTCGCCCCCGCACCGAACGCCCTCGGCCGCTCATCTGCGGGGTGCTGCCGGTCCGCCAGAACCCGGCGGTCCGGGGCCGAGTAGCAGCCACAGACCACCCAGGAAGCCGGCCACGTAGGCGCCAACCCCGACCGCCCCCAACTGCAGGCGCGGTTCCAGGACCACGATGGCCATGGCCGTGGCCATGAGCACCAGCCCGAACCCGGCGCGACGGCCGCGGGCCAAGGGTACGAGGCCGAGAATGGCACCGAGCCCGATCAGGAGGACCAGCGCATGGGTGGCAAGGCCCGCCACCTGGAAAGCGTTCAGCATACGAGAATGAGATCCGGGGTCGGGAGCGAGCCACTGACCGAGGGAGCCGCCAGCGGGGTCGCGGACGCAAGGAGACTTCGCGCCCGACCACTCGCGTCGCGATGTCGCCGGTGCAGGGGCTCAGCGCCGTCCTGCGTCGGGCGGCGTGCAGCAGGTGCACAGGTCTTGGGGAGAGAACGACAGCGTGTCGTCCGGAGCCTCCTTCGGCGAGGGCACCCCGCGCAGCAGATTGTGGATTGCCGTCGCGGCGATGGCAGCCTGCCCCATCGCGACGCTGATCTGGTCGAGGCTCCGCACCACGTCGCCGGCCGCGAACAGGCCCTCGGTCGAACTGCGCTGGTGCTCGTCCGTCACCACGCAGCCCTTGTCGTCGAGCCGGGTGCCCAGGTCGCGCACCAGCGTCGAGCGGGCGTCGCTGCCCAGGGCCGAGTACAGCGCGTCGAACGAGCGGCACTCCCCGTCCCGCATCGCCAGCGCGCGGACCTGGTCGCCTTCCACCACCACGCGCTCCACCGCCTCCTCCACGACCGCGATCCCGGCCTCTGCAGCCGCGCAGCGTTCATCCTGTGAGAGGGTCAGCGGGCACCCGAGGGACAGCAACGTGATATCGGCGGTGTAGGTCCGCAGGAACAGCGCCTCGTGCAGCCCGCTGCTGCCGTGCCCGATCACCGCGACCCGCTTGCCCAGGACCTCGTAGCCGTCGCAGATCCCGCAATGGCGCACCAGACCGCGCCGGATCGCGTCCGGCACGTCGGGCAGGTCCGGCTCGCGGTCGACGACCCCGGTCGCCAGCAGGATCGTGTGCGCGGCGATCCGGTCCGGGCCGACACGCGCGATGAAGACGCCGTCCACCCGGCGCTCCAGGTCGGTGACGTGGCCGTGGACGATGTGGGCGCCGTACTTGCGCGCCTGCTCCGTCATCCGGCTCAGAAGCGTCCTGCCGTGAATGCCTTCGGGAAAGCCCGCGTGATTGTGCGAGGTCGGGATCAGGGCCGCACGGCTTGCCCCAGCATCGACCACTTGGAAGCGCCGGCGAAAGCGGGCCAAGTAGATCGCCGCCGTCAGACCCGCCGGGCCTGCGCCGATGACGAGACAATCCAAGACGTTTTCCGGCATGGCTCCGGTTTCCTCTCGTCGCGTGCGATGAAGACGTTTCCCGCCGGCCGGGGCGGCGATGCCGCCCCGCACCCACTCAGCGGGCACTCACTCGGCGGGATTGACGAGGCGCGGCTGCACGCGGACCAGAGCGTTGCCGGGCTGCGGAGTGCCGGTGCGCGGTGGGCTTCGGTGCGATAGCCCGCGCGCCTTGACCAAGCCGTAGATGGCCGGGATCACCACGAGCGTCAGCACGGTCGAGGAGACCATGCCGCCGATCATCGGCACCGCGATGCGCTGCATCACCTCGGAGCCGGCACCCGTGCTCCACAGGATCGGCACGAGCCCGGCCATGATGGCGACCACCGTCATCATCTTCGGGCGCACCCGCTCGACGGCGCCGATCATGATCGCCCGGTACAGGTCCGCGCGCGACGGCACCCGGCCCGCGGCGACGACCTCCGCCCGCACCTCGTCCCAGGCGTGATCGAGATAGATCAGCATGATCACGCCGGTCTCGGCGGCGACGCCGGCCAGCGCGATGAAGCCCACCGCCACCGCGACCGACATGTTGAAGCCCATCCACCACATCAGCCAGACGCCGCCCACCAGCGAGAACGGCAGCGACAGCATGACGATGAGGGTCTCGGTCAGTCGGCGGAAGTTCAGGTAGAGCAGCAGGAAGATGATCAGCAGAGTGACGGGGACCACGATCTTGAGCCGCGCCTCGGCCCGCTCCAGGTACTCGAACTGCCCGCTCCACTGCACGCTCATGCCCTGCGGGAGCTTGACTTCCCGGTCGACCGCCACGCGTGCGTCGGCCACGTAGCCGCCGAGGTCGCGCCCGCTGATGTCGACGAAGATGTAGACCGCGAGCTGGCCGTTCTCTGTGCGGATCGAGGTCGGGCCCCGGGTCAGCTGCACCTTCGCGACCTCGCCCAGCGGTACCGTCCCGCCACCCGGGAGCGGCACCTGAACGTCCGTCGCAATGGTCTGAGGGTTCGAGCGATAGGCCCTCGGATAGCGCACGTTGACGGTGTAGCGCTCGCGCCCCTCGACCGTGTTGGTCACGCTCTGGCCGCCGAGCGCCGTGGCGATCACGTCCTGCACGTCGCCGATCATCAGGCCGTAGCGCCCGAGCGCCTCCCGGTCCGGCGTGATGTCGAGGAAGTAGCCGCCGATCACCCGCTCGGCATAGGCGCTCGACGTGCCCGGCACGGTGCGCACCACCGCCTCGACCTCGCGGGCGACCTTCTCCATCTCGGCCAGATCCTTGCCGTAGACCTTGATGCCGACCGGCGTGCGGATGCCGGTCGAGAGCATGTCGATGCGGGCGCGAATTGGCTGCGTCCAGGCGTTCGACACGCCGGGGAACTGCAGGGCCTTGTCCATCTCGGACTTGAGGCTCGCCAGTGTCACGCCGGGCCGCCATTCATTCTGCGGCTTCAGCCGGATAATCGTCTCGAACATCTCCATCGGCGCTGGGTCCGTCGCCGTGCTGGCCCGGCCCGCCTTGCCGTAGACCGAGGCCACCTCCGGGAAGGACTTGATGATCCGGTCCTGGGTGGCCAGCAGCTCGCCCGCTTTTGTCACCGAGATGCCTGGCAGGGTCGTGGGCATGTACATCAGCGTGCCCTCGTTCAGGTCGGGCATGAACTCCGAGCCGAGCTGGCGCGCCGGCCAGATGGTCAGGCCCAGTGCCACCACAGCCAGGAGGATCGTCAGGACCTTGGCCCGGAGCACACCCTTGATCACTGGCCGGTAGACCCAGATCAGGAGCCGGTTCACCGGGTTGCGGTGCTCGGGAACGATCCGGCCGCGCACGAACAGCACCATCAGGGCGGGCACCAGCGTGACCGAGAGGAGCGCCGCCGCCGCCATCGAGAAGGTCTTGGTGAAGGCCAACGGCCCGAACAGCCGCCCCTCCTGGTTCTCCAGCGTGAAGATCGGCAGGAACGAGACCGTGATCACGAGCAGGCTGAAGAACAGCGAGGGCCCGACCTCGGACGCGGCATCGACCAGGATCTCGACCCTGGGCTTGCCCGGCGGTGCACGCTCCAGGTGCTTGTGGGCGTTCTCGATCATCACGATGGCGGCGTCGATCATCGCGCCGACCGCGATGGCGATGCCGCCGAGCGACATGATGTTCGCGCCGATCCCGAGCAGCCGCATGGCCGCGAGCGCCATCAGGATGCCGACCGGCAGCATCAGGATGGCGACAAGCGCGCTCCTGAGGTGGAGCAGGAACACGACGCAGACGAGGGCGACGATCGCGCTCTCCTCAACGAGCGTGTGCCGCAGGGTGTGGATGGCCGCCTCGATGAGTTGCGAGCGGTCGTAGACCGGTAGGATCTCGGTGCCGGCCGGCAGGCTCTTGGCGACCTCCGCGAGCTTTGCCTTCACCCCTTCGATGACCGAGAGCGCGTTCGCGCCGAACCGTTGCAGGACGATGCCGCCCGCGACCTCGCCCTCGCCGTTCAGCTCCGTGATGCCGCGGCGCTCGTCGGGCCCGATCTCGACCCGGGCGACGTCGCGGACCCGCAGCGGCGTGCCGGCCTCGGTCTTCAGCACGATGTTCTCGATGTCGGCGACGCTGCGGATGTAGCCGCGGCCCCGCACCATGAACTCGAACTCGGACAGCTCGACCGTGCGGCCGCCGACATCGGCGTTGCTCGACCGGATTGCCTCGCGGAGTTTGTCGAGGGAGATGCCCTGGGCGCGCAGCCGGTTCGGGTCGACGACGACGTTGTACTGCTTGACGAAGCCGCCGACGCCGGCGACCTCGGCCACGCCCTCCGCCCGCGAGGCGCCGAAGCGCACCACCCAGTCCTGGAGTGAGCGCAGTTCCGCGAGCGTCCGCTGCTTGGCCACGATGGCATACTGATAGACCCAGCCGACGCCGGTCGCGTCGGGCCCGAGCGTCGGGGTCACGCCGGAGGGCAACTTGCTTCCGGCCGCGTTGAGGTATTCGAGCACGCGGCTTCGCGCCCAGTACGGGTCGGTGCCGTCCTCGAAGATGACGTAGACGAAGCTGACCCCGAAGAACGAGAAACCGCGCACCACCTTCGATTTCGGCACCGTCAGCATGGCGGTGGTCAGCGGATAGGTGACCTGATCCTCGACGACCTGGGGCGCCTGACCCGGGTACTCGGTGTAGACGATGGCCTGCACGTCCGAGAGGTCCGGGATGGCGTCGAGCGGCAGGGTTCGGACCGCGTAGAGGCCGGCGGCCACCGCGAACACGGTGCCGATCAGGACGAGCACGAGGTTGCGGGCCGACCAGCCGATGAGGCGCGCGATCATCAGGGTTTCTCCCCGGCCTGAGATTTCTCCTCGGCCTGCGCCTGCGGAGCCGCTGGAGCCCGGGTCGCCATGCTCTGCAAGGCGGACTTCAGGTTGCTCTCGGCGTCGATCAGGAAGTTGGCCGCGGTCACGACCTGCTCGCCGGCCTGAAGGCCGTCGCGGATCTCGGTGTAACCCTCGCCCCGGACGCCGACCTTGACCTCGCGCGGCTCGAACCGGCCCTGACCCTTGTCGACGAGCGCGACCTGGCGCTCGCCTGTGTCGATGATCGCGTCGTTCGGGACCGCCGCCACCGGCTTGGACCCCGCCGTTCCGATCTCGACGTCGGCGTACATGTCGGGAAGCAGCACGCCGTCGGGGTTCGGCAGCTCAATGCGCACGCGCGTGGTGCGGGTCTGGGTGTTCACCTGTGGGTAGATCAGCCCGACCTTGCCGGAGAAGGTTTTGCCCGGAAGCGAGCGCACCCGGACGGTCGCCGGTTGGCCGACCTTGACGCTGCCGAGGTCATATTCGGGCACATCGGCCAGCACCCACATCAGCGAAATGTCCCCAATCCGGAACAAGGTGTCGCCAGCCGCAGCCTTCATGCCCTCGATCGCCTTGCGCTCGAGGACCACCCCATCCCGGGGCGACGACCATGTGATGGCCATCGGCACCTTCCGGGTGCGCTCCATCTCGGCGATGACCTCGGCCGGCACGTTCAGGTTCTGCAACCGGCGGCGCGAACCGTCGAACCCGGGGTTGGCGATGAGCTGGGCGGCCGCCGCGTTGATCTCGGGCGAATAGACGTCGACCAGCGGCTCGCCCTTGCGGACGCGGTCGCCGGTCGTGACGTTCTCGACATGGTCGACGTAGGCGTCCGAGCGGGTCGCCACGATCGTGACCCGCCGCTCGTCGAGGGTGATGGTGCCCGGCACCCGGACCGGCCGGGACACCACCCGGCGCTCCACCGTCTCAGTGCGCACGCCGGTGCGCTGGACCTTGCCGGGCGAGATCGTGACGGTCTTGCCGTCGTCCGCCTCACCTTCGTAGACGGGGATGTAGTCCATCCCCATCGAGTCCTTCTTGGGCACCGGCGAGGTGTCCGGCAGGCCCATCGGGTTGCGGTAGTACAGGACCTTTTTGCCCCCGGTCTGCGCCATGCCAGCCTGGCCACTGGCCGGCTCTGCCGGCTTCGGGTCGAAGTCAACGTCTTCGCCGACGCGCACGGGCAGGTAGTCGCGGCCGTCGGGCGTTTTTGAGGGCGCGAGCGTGTAGGCGGCCTTCCCGTCGGGATCGCGGTAGTAGAGCACGGGAGTGTCCGCCGCCGACTTCCCCTGATCTGGGACGAGCAGGCCGGCGATCGGCTCCGGGAGCCAGGCCGGCAGCGGCCATCCGGCCTCGCCGGCCTTCAGCCCGGCCAAGGTCGCGCCGACGAGCGCGGCCACGAGGAGCGCGACGGCGGCGGCCCACACTGCCAGGCGGGGGAGCCCACTCCGGCGAGGCTGTGCCTCGGACAGGTGGTGGGGCGTCATCTGGTCCATCACGGCACCACCTTCAGCGCGAGCTGGTTCTGCACGGTGCCGGCCTCGCCCTGCACCTTCGCGGCGAGCGAGAGCTGCCAGTCGCCCGCCATCGTGAGATTGGTTTTGAACCGATAGAGGCCGGGCTCCGCCGAAGGCTGCGGCTCCAGCTCCGTGGTCATGGTCGGCATGCCCGCGGGCGCCATGTCGAGGCGGCGCGCGAACACGACCGCATCCGCGACCGGCTTGCCCGTTGGCTTGTGCACGAGGCGCACGGTCAGCACCGTTTCGCCCTGCTTGGCTTGGTGCTCGACGAGTTCGAAGGCGTAGTCCTTGAGCTTCGCTGGCGCGCCGGGAGCGCTTCCCCCGTGCGGCAGCCAGCCGGCAAGCGCCACCGGAACATGGCCGGAGACCGAGCTCGGGATCGTCCAGGTCCCGCGCCCGAGGCCGTAGCCGAGGCCGGCCGCAACCACGAGCATGAGCACGAACACAACGAGGCCCACGACCCACTTGGCCCGACCACCGCCGGAGGGCGCGGTCTCGAACTCCTCGAAGTCGTGGAAGGGCGTGTGCTGATGCATCATTGCACTGCCTGCAGGACGAGCCTGCGCTGGACCGGATCCGGAAGGCCGGGGATTTTGGCGGCGAGGGTGAGCGCCCAGGCGCCCTTCATCGAGAGGTCGGTCTCGAAACGGTAGTAGCCGGGCAGCGTATCGGCCTGGAGCTCTAGCGGGGCGGTCATCGTGCCCATCCCGTCAGGCGACATGTCGATCCGGCTGATGAACAGGACCGCGTCCGGAACCACCTTGCCGGTCCGCTCGTCGACGAGCCGGACCAAGATGGTCGTGCCGTAACCCTGCTTCACCTCCCGCTCCACAAGCTCGAAGGCGTAACGGTCCGGCGAGCCGCGGCTGAGGGACGATGCAAGGGCGACGCTGGCGCTCATGAGAAGCAGAACCGCCGCGAGAACACGCCACAATGGGAAGTGCCGCGCGGGGGTGGCCGCGGCGCGTGCTGAGGCCAGCGGCGTGCGAGGTGGGACGCTCAAAACTCAGGACCACCTGCCGTGCCGCCGAGGTTCTGCTGAACTGGCGCACGCGCCGGAAATTGTGCGTTTCCGCGCGTGCTGCTGCGCAGATCCCGCCCCTGGACATCGCGCGGACCCCGAATGCGCCCGACGCGGCCTGCAAGGCTGCCGGTCGTCTCCGGCTCATGGAGGATCCGAGCGGAAGAGCCGGGGTGGTGACGGTGGAGTTGCGGGCCGGTGCGCGGCTGCCATCCGGGTGCGGCCGAGGCCGTACCAGCCAAGGCCAGCGTTGCGACGAGAGTACCAACAAGCTGTTTCATGATCGTGTCCGCCGTTCTCTGAGGGAAACGCCGTCGGTTCGGCGTCATTGCTCATGAGTTCGGGGCCAAAAATCATTTCGTTACATCGGAAGGGGCGGGATGTCTGATGCAGCCTCGGGGATAACGGGATGGAGACCGGCACGACGCCCGTGCCCGCGCAATTACGCCAGGTCCGGGTGCGAGAAAGTGTCTGAGCCCCCAAGACACGATGGCGAGCGCGATGGCACCAGGCAGCCAAAGCTCAACCCGGCGCCATTTCTGCAGAGGCGCTTTCCTGGCACGCCCCCGAAAGCGTGGCCCGGCCGCTCATCCGCACGCGTCACCGTCCGGGACCTGCAGGCCTGCCGCGAGCGCACGCAGGCACTCACCTGTGAAGGGCCTACCAGCGCAGCAGGCGTGGGCCCAGCAGCGCTCCGGCAAGCGTGCAGAGTGCGATCGTTCCCCCGTGCCAGAGTGCGATGAAGGGAATGGTGTCGTCCATGCAATGGAGCGCGTAGCCGAGTGCACTCACCGCCCCCGCCGCCAAGCCCACCATCGCTCCGGTGCGCACGAGGTCGGTCGGCGCACCGATCCGCCGCACCACCCACATCAGGGTCACAAAGGGTACGACGGCAATGACCGGGATGGACAGGAGGCATTCGAGCCACATCTCCCCAGTGACCATCCCGTGCCAGTGCGCTGGAGGTGCCGAGGCAAGGCTCAGGGCCGCCAGCAGTATGATGACGGCAAAGGGCAGTGCGGCGACGCCCAGGTGCACCTTTCGCTCTCCACCGGGCCGGGCGAGCTTGCCCAGGTACCACAGAGCGACACCGCCGACCGTGGCCGCGAAGATGACCTTGACCACGAAGAAGGCGAGCGCCCGTCCCTCAGTGAGGTCAGGTCGCACACCCAAGGCCAACAGGACCAGGCACAGTGCACTCACCGCGCCGAGCGCGGCTGCGAAGCCGATCCTGCGGGTCAGGCGCGAACTCCGGGCGGGCTCGCGCTCGAAGCTCGCGCCGAGCAGCGTGATCAACTCGTCCGTCCTCATGGCTTCCGGCCTCCAGCGAATGCTGCCATAGCCTTCAAGCCGCGATGGACGCTGACCTTGATGGCCGATTCCGACATCCCAAAGCGCTCGGCCGCTTCCGCGGTGCTCAGTCCGTCCAGCTTCGTGGCCCGGATGGCTCGGCGCGTCTTACCGGGCAGATGCGTGAGCAGCCGCTCCACGTCGAGCGTGCTCTCGGTGGCTGCGTGATCGTCACGCGCCACAACCTCGCTGGCGTCCTCGACCGGCACGTCCGTCAAGGCAGCCCGCGTGCGCCTGAGATGGTCGATGAGCTTATAGCGCGCGATGGCGTACACCCAGGGCGTTACCGGCTGCGCCGCATCGTAGGTGTGCCGGCGGGTGTGAACAGCCATGAGTGCCTCCTGGACCAGATCCTCCGCCTCCGCAGCCGCGCGCCCGGACCGGGCAAGTTTGCCCTTGTAGTAGGCGCGCAGGTGAGGCCCCAGCAGCTCCAAGAAGCGACGGTAGTCCGCCGCGCTCCCCGAGAGGCCGGACGACAGCATGGCCCTGAGCTCGGCTTCCTGACGGATCACGGAACCTCGACGCACAGGTACGGCGGGACGCTCGTCGACAATGTGGTCTCTCCCTCTGGCCTGCACCGGGCGGAGGTGCTCCACGGTGCTCACTGCAGCTCTTCCTCCGTCCACAGCAGCTCGCGGTTGGCGATGTTGCGCTTGACCGCCTCCTGCACCTTCTCGAACGCGCGCACCTCGATCTGCCGGACGCGCTCCCGCGAGACGCCGAACTCGCCCGAGAGGTCCTCCAGGGTGATCGGATCCTCGGCGAGCCGCCGGGCCTCGAAGATGCGGCGCTCGCGCGGATTGAGCACGCTGAGCGCGTCCTTCAGAGCCGAGAGGCGGTTCTGCCCCTCCTGCTCGCGGGCCAGCACCGTCTCCTGGCTCGGGGCGTTGTCCACCAGCCAATCCTGCCACTCACCTTCGCCCTCCTCGCGCAGGGGCGCGTTGAGCGAGGTGTCGCCGGACAGGCGCCGGTTCATGTCGATCACGTCCTGCTCCGGGACGCCGAGGCGGGTGGCGATCTGCTTCACCTGATCAGGCTTGAGGTCGCCCTCGTCGAGGGCTGAGATCCGGCCTTTCGCCTTGCGCAGGTTGAAGAACAGCTTCTTCTGGTTGGCCGTGGTGCCCATCTTCACCAGCGACCAGGAACGCAGGATGTATTCCTGGATCGCGGCCTTGATCCACCACATCGCGTAGGTGGCCAGCCGGAACCCCTTGTCAGGATCGAAGCGCTTAACGGCCTGCATCAGGCCGACATTGCCCTCGGACACGACCTCGCCGATCGGTAGGCCGTAGCCCCGGTAGCCCATCGCGATCTTGGCCACGAGGCGCAGGTGCGACGTCACGAGCCGATGCGCGGCCTCGCGATCGCCGGCGTCGCGCCAGCTCTTGGCCAGCGTGAACTCCTCCGACGGCTTCAGCATCGGGAATTTGCGGATTTCACGGAAGTAGCGAGGCAAGCCACCGAGTTCCAGCGGGGCCCTCAAGACAGTACCGCTCATCGTATCATCCTCAATACAGAGGGATGTAGAGACGCCTGAGGCTTGGCAGTGAAGGGATGCGGACGAGACCTGGATAACATCGCCTATCGCAATGCCCGCCCCTGGGACCGAACCGGCTGCGCGCACTGTTCGGCCAGTCCGGCGCCCTGGCTCATGGCGACGGTGCCAACGTGCGATCAGACAGCGCCTCAACCGGGAAGCGTCCAGCCTTGCTCGTGCACCGCCTCGCTGAGCAAAGTTGGGCACGTAAGCGGCTCCCCACGGACGAACGCGCCGACGCCTCACTTCAGCCTGTACCGCCTGTTGGGGAACTTCTCCAGGTCGAACCCGTGCTGAGGTTCGGCTGATCCAGGCCGCGCTGGCTGGAATGCTTCTGATTCAACCTGAGCCTCGTGAATGCGTCTCTCATTCTGCCAAGCAGAACCAGATAGGATGTTGCCGAAACCGGAAGGGCCGACAACCAGCACAGCAGCAGCGCGTACCACGGCGCTGTCCCTTATTGTCACCCAGTCCTTAGGCCTCCCCTAGACAGTTCGGGACTGCGCCGGGAATGGTTACAAAGCTGGCTGCGCTCCCATGCGCGTGGGGGGCGGGGGATCAGGACGGCGGTTTGCTGGCACCACAGCTTCAGGGGACTGTCCCGGAATTGCTGGCCTGGAGTCCCTTCGCCTTTGAAGGCCCGGGAAGAAATTTCGGGATCAGCCGAACCCATTCCCCTCCGACGCGCGGCTCCTGCGAGCGCGCAAGACCACAAGCCTGCGAATTGTGCAACCTGAAGTACTTAGCTATCTGCGGCTACAAAGAAGTGAAATCCATCCCGTTGCCATGCTGCCCGCGCGGCGTACGTATTCAGGCCGCGCATTTTCATGGCTCCCTTCCCCAGAGTGCCGCGGAATTTCCAGCCTGGGCCAATCAGGAACTCCGGAATGGTGCCGCTTCTCGGTACGATGCAGAATAGGCCCTGGGCAAATCGGCATTCGAACACGATGCAGGGCTCGAGCCTTCTTGAACTCAAGAGTGTCTCGTTGGAACTCATCCCGGTGATCGGGCGCGAGCGGGGGGCGTGATATCCGCACAAAACGCCTGCCATGCACGAAATCCCGGGCGGTGTTGCGACCTGTCTTATGCCTTCGAGGCTGAGGCAAGCAGTTCGGGACCCGACCTGTGAACTGCCCCCTTGCAAAGAACTCTCATCGCGTGGGATTCGTTTGCACACACCCGACCGGTTGTGCATGGTGACGCGCCGAGCGCAAGGTGCCGGTCGACTAAACGTGCCTGCCCGAACCTGCGGCGGAATACGATGGCGACCTACCCTCTCGCGCAGTAGACAGCACGAACCATTTGCTAGGATCCATCCGAGTACCCACCTGATGAGGCTGGCGTCGGGCCGAGACGAAGAGGATGGAGAGAGGTCAATCCCCGTTTCAAGGCCTTTCGGAGGGCGGATGATAGTACCGCTCCCATGACCCCCTGCGCTCAGGCAGAGTAGTCCTGCTCAATCTGTGAAGTCGCGGCGGTTTCCGCGTTGGATTGGATGCGGCTGGATGCGCCGAAGCCCCCGATCTTGATCGCCCGAGCCCGAGCACTCTGACCGGAAGGACGGCGGCTATGAGCATAGACGGGCCCCTCCAGTGGCGCTTGGCTTTCCGGTACATACCCTGATCTCGATGGCGATACCTTGAAGGGCTGCGCGGGGGCGGTGGATAGGGCATCACTTCGCCGCGCCCCTCCGGGGACAGCATTGCGCTCATTTTTGCGGCCCTTCTGGACCGTCCAGCAATTCATAAATGTGAACCGCGGCGCGGTGACCTGTCGCCGCCTCGTGCCCGTTCGAACACCTCTCGTATTGTTCGCCTGAGGCGATCATGATGAGGCGCTGCTGGCCGGCGGCTGCCTTTCGGATTGCCAGAAGGGTCCGCCCTGCCGGCCAGAGCACCGTTTGGGGTCTCGTACCGTCTCGGGGATGGCCGTAGCGTCGCACACCTTCCTGATAGATGACCTCGTACCTTGACGGGAGCTCCGCTGCCGACAACGGCCGACTGATCCAGATGACCTGCTGCAACCCCTCATCCTTGCAGACCTCCAGCACGATTTCCTGTGTATCGGCGTCCGACGTGAGAGGCTGGTCGCGGAAGTAGAACAGGGCTGTGATGTTACCCTCTCGATCAACCATCGATGGCCGCCGCACTGTTGTTACCGGGCCCCAAGACAGACCAAAAGGCGCCTCTTGAGCTCGAACTCCATGGAGGCCGGTCACCCAAAGGAGCATCATAACCGCAGGAAGCAGCTTCTTTGCCATTGTCGGAGAGATACCTCAATCATATTTCTGCACATTCTGACTTTACTGGGTACGATGAGCGAATCCTAGTCGAGAATTGACCGCATTCACTGTATTGTAAACAGTATTTGCAGTAATGGCACTAAACCCAGTTAATATATCATCGAGGAAGTATGTAAATTAATCAAAGCCCCGCAACCAAATGCATCCAATCTTCTTGTAACGGACGTGTCGTTGCAAATCCCGGTCATGCTCCTCAGCGGATGACTTCGATTGAAATGCCGAGCTTGTTAGGCAGATCGGCCCAGGCTTGGTTTGCCGTGAGTGCCGTTGCCCTGCGCTGCTGCGCCAGTGCCAGACAAGCGCGATCTCCAAGTGAGAAGTCGAACGCCTTCGTGGTTAGCCGCAGCGTGCTGGCAATCCGAGCCTGCTCGGCATCGAAAGGCTCGACCTTTAAGTGGAGAGCACCAACTGCTTTCATGATCTTCTGCTCCGAGCCACCGGCATCGACGAGCTTGGCGTAGACTTCTGACAGATTGACTGCGTTGATCGTAGCGCGTGGTAGGGCGCTGATGACCTGGTCTGAGCCTCGCTCGTTCTTGAGCAGGCACAACAATGCCGAGGCATCGAGCACGACGACGTCACTCACGCTCGGCCCCAGCCCGGCGATCCGCGATCAGTTCATCCACCAAGCCGACATTGGCAGGCACGAACTCGGCAATGATGCTCTGCGCCATGCGCACGGCCGAGGAGAGCGAACGGACGTGCAACCCATCTTCGCCCAGTTCCACCACGACGGTATCGCCGGTGTCGATACCGAGCTTGCGGCGGAATGGGGCTGGGATGATCAGTTTGCCGCCGTCGATGATCTTCACTGCCTGAGATGCCATGATAGTGCGCCTCCCATGGGACGGTAAGCATAAAGCCTACCTGAACCGGCAAAAGGTCTCAATCAGATTGATTGCCTGCACACCGTACCCCGGGCTTGTTGGGCACGAAATACCCAGATGGGCTGCAGCATCGCGAATGACAGCGGGTACCTTTTTAGCATGGCCGGACCAACGAGCGGGAACGGCAACGCCATTCTGTCACAAAATCTTCTTGCGAGCACGTTTGCAGATCATAGACATAGTGACGGGTTTCGTGCCATTCTGGACGCGCGCTGGAGCGTGGCCGAGCACTTGTCACTTTATCGCTCGTTTGAGTGACGGCCAGGGTTGCCGCTGATTGTACTTCGGGAGGTGTGAGGAGCATGCTGCTCGGCTACATGCGCGTGTCGAAGGCTGATGGTTCACAGACCACAGACCTCCAGCGCGATGCACTCACAAAGGCAGGCGTGGAAGCCGAGCGGTTCTATGAGGACCATGCCTCGGGCAAACGGGACAGCCGCCCGGGCCTTGACGCCTGTCTCAAGGCGCTGCGAGAGGGCGACACCCTCGCGATCTGGAAGCTCGATCGTCTCGGCCGCGATCTGCGTCACTTGGTCAACACCGTACATGAGCTGACCAAGCGTGGTGTTGGCTTAAAAGTCTTGGCAGGGCAGGGCGCCAACATCGACACAACCACGGCAAACGGCCGGCTGGTGTTCGGCATCTTTGCGGCCCTGGCGGAGTTCGAGCGCGAACTCATCGTGGAGCGCACCAAGGCGGGGCTTGCCTCGGCACGGGCGCGAGGTCGAAGTGGTGGCCGCAGGCCGAAGATGACGTCTGCCAAGCTTAGGTTAGCGCAGGCGGCCATGGGCCAGCCCGAGACGAAGATCTCCGATCTGTGCGCGGAGCTCGGGATCACGCGGCAGACGCTTTATCGCCATGTCGATCCGAACGGCAGGATCAGAGCTGATGGGCGGCGGCTGCTGGAGCGGAAGCTCGGATGAGACCACACAAGACGTCTCTGCGAACAGTTAGAGCCATGTCCTCGCGGGCTCCGGAGCGGCGTAGATTGCGACACACTCGCGCGAGCCAGCCTGGATTTAACCTTAACGCCCCCTCAATCCCTCCATGGCATGCTCACCTCGCGCGATAGCAGAGGTGCGGCCGGCAATGACGGGTAAGAAATTCGCAACAGGGCTCTGCAGCACCTGGTGCGCGCTCCTCTTGGCCGGGGCGGCCGTACCGGCGACAGCAGCGGATCTGCAGCCTGCTCACTTGAGTTCCGGCACGGAGCTACGCGGCACGCTGCCTGCCGGCCTCGACGCTGAGTTCAGCGGCTTCTACTTGCGCGGCGACATCGGCTTCAGCAATCAGAGGGTTGAACGTCTCTCCAACAGCCTCGACGCCCTGGGTACGATCGAGAAGATCAACCTTGGCTTTGCAGGCGCGCCCCTCGCCGGCATCGGTGCCGGATATCAGTTCAACCGCTGGTTCCGGGCGGACGTCACGGGTGAGTATCGCAGTGCCGCCGCCTTCACCGGCCTGGAGCGCTATCGCGACGCGACGCTGCCGCTCGGCTACGGTACCGACGAGTACACCGCCACCAAGCGCGACCTCGTCGTGCTCGCCAACGGCTACGTCGACCTCGGCACTTATTATGGGATCACCCCCTTCCTGGGGGCCGGCCTCGGCGTGGCGAGCAGCACGATCGCCAACTTCAAGGATACGAACGTCGTCACACAAGGTGTAGCCTACGCCAAGTCCGGCACGAAGGCGAACCTCGCCTGGGCTCTGCATGCCGGATTGGGGTACGACGTCACGCCAGCCTTCAAGATCGAGCTGGCCTACCGCTACCTAAATCTCGGAGATGCGAAAACCGGCACCGTGTACACCTACGCAGGCCAATGCGGCTCCTGCGAGGCGCTCACGTTCAAGAACGTCGAGTCGCACGATGTCAAACTCGGCCTTCGCTGGCTGCTCGCAGCTCCGGCCCCGGTTCTAGTCCCGGTCGTCGACCAGGCCCCGCTCGTGCGCAAGTATTGATGCCACATTTCCGGACCAAGCGGGTAGCTGCACCGCCGCATCGTGAGCAAACTGCCACGACGGAGCGGACCATGCCTGCCGCCCGCAAACCCGTGTGCGGCAGCACGAGGAGACCACGATGAGGCCTGTTGTTATACCATTACTGCTCGTCCTTGCTCTGGCCCCGGGTGCCGCTGCCGCGCACGGGGATGCGCCGCAGGCCGTTCACGGCGGCCTGGTTCAAGAAGCCCAGGAGCTGTGGCTGGAGCTCGTGGTGAAAGATACAGACGTCACCGTCTATGTGCTGGACGAGGCGCGTAGACCAGTGCCGGCATCGCAGATCTCGGGAACCGCCACCGTGCTCGTCGGTGGCAAGAGCTACAAGGTTGAGCTCAGCCCAACCGGGACCAACAGCGTTCAGGGCAAGCTGCCCGTGCCCGCAACGGACCGCATCGTGGCGTCGGTGTCGCTGAAGGTCGGCGGCAAGGCCGCCTCCGCGCGGTTCACCGGCAAGGCTTAACCGGCTGGGGGCACGGAACCTGCAGACCAATCAACCGGCTGCGATCGACTGAGCAAGGGCTGGGTCGACCGCAGCTGGTGTCCGTCAGCCGCCGCAAGGCCAGGTATGGGCGGACCGCGCCCGTCAATGGCTGTGCTTGTGCTGTGGGTTGCTGCCATCCGGCTGCGAGGCGCCTGCGGGCTGACCGGCGCCTCCCATGCCCTGCATTCCGGCCGAACCGTGGCTCATGCCCTCCATGCCGCCCGCCGCCTGAGCCTGCATCCACAAATCGTTGTAGTCGTCGTCCGACATGCCGGGCAGCTTCTGCAGCAGCGCGACGGTGGCCCAGAGCATCTCGTCGCCGTCACTGGCCATGGACGGCATGCCGCTCATCTTGATCCCGTTCTTCAGGATCCAGAACAGCTCACCGGGGCTGTAGCGGTTGGCCACCTCTTTGAGATCCGGCGGCCGCGGGTACATCCCCTCACTCACCTCGCTCGGCTTGGCGCCCGGCCCGCCGTGACACAACACACAATGCTCAGAGAAGTGTCCGGCCGCCGCCACCAGCTTGGCTTGCTTATCGTAGCCCGCCGGGGGAGACAGACCGGCCGCGTGCACCTGGATCGAGCGCACCCGGGCCGTGTCCAGCACCCAGAAAGTCAGCGGCCAATGGGGCTCTGTGGCCGCAACGTTGTACAGGCCGGCATAGATCACGGCGGCCGCGCCGACCAGCGACAGGATACCGGCCGACAGGAGGGTGAGAAGGACGATCTTGGCGGTGCGCATGACGGCCACAGAGCAGCGCAGCTCCGCCGTAGTCAAGAGGACAGGCCTGCTCTCGCACCAGAGTTGAGGGCGCGGTTGAGTAGCCGTCGAATGGCTGCGCAGCCACGCACGAGGCGGTTCTTAATTCCGGTTCCCTAGGACGATGTCCTCCGCCTCCCGGTTGCTTGAGACACCCCGTTAGCGGACGGTCTCCGCGACAGGGGTGAGGACGATGAGCACGGATACGAAGGCAGATGCAGGTGCAGTTGGTCCTGGTCGCGGCGGGCGCATGT
>Ga0209909_100231_pt1 | contig 64327 bp, 63 predicted proteins | sample FECB22metaG_FD_188302 | JGI IMG/M metagenome (GOLD analysis project Ga0209909, IMG submission 188302) | Cyanobacterial communities from the Joint Genome Institute, California, USA - FECB-22 (SPAdes) (version 3) | ecosystem: Environmental > Aquatic > Thermal springs > Hot (42-90C) > Microbial mats...
GGCGACAGCGTCTTCCTCCAGGGCGTCACCGCCAAGCTGGCCGCATCCGACTTCGTCTTCGCGTAACCGTGCCTCCCCCTCCCCCGCTCCGCGGGGGAGGGCCGGGCCGGGCCGGGGCCGCGGGCGCAACCCGCTCAATCGCTCCTCCCCGCGCCCCATGCTACCCAGCGCCCCCATGTTCCCCCCCGACCTCCGCGCCGCCCGCCGCATCGTCGTGAAGATCGGCTCCGCCCTCGTCGTGGACGAGACCTCCGCCGCCCCGCGCGACACCTGGCTCGCCGGCGTCGCCGCCGATGTCGCAGCACTCCGCGCCCGCGGCACCGAGGTCATCCTCGTCTCCTCCGGCGCCATCGCCCTCGCCCGCCGCGCCCTGAACCTGACGCGCGCGAAACTCAGGCTGGAGGAGAAGCAGGCCGCCGCCGCCGTCGGGCAGATCCGCCTCGCCGGCGCCTGGGCCACCGCCCTCGCCGCGCAGTCCCTCAACGCCGCCCAGCTCCTGCTGACGCTGGAAGACAGCGAGGACCGCCGCCGCTACCTCAACGCCCGCGCCACCCTCAACACGCTGCTGACGCTGGGCTGCATCCCCGTCATCAACGAGAACGACACCGTCGCCACCACGGAAATCCGCTTCGGCGACAACGACCGCCTCGCCGCCCGCGTCGCCGAGATGGTGGAAGCCGACGCGCTGATCCTGCTCTCCGACATTGACGGCCTCTACACCGCCGACCCGCGCGTGCAGCCCGACGCCGCGCACATCCCCGTCGTGCCCGCGATCACCGAGGAGATCATGGCGATGGGCGGCGAGCCCCCGCCCGGCTACTCCTCCGGCGGCATGCGCACGAAGCTCATCGCCGCGCGCATCGCGACCGGCGCCGGCTGCGCCATGGCGATCGCGCTCGGCAAGCGCGACAACCCCCTCGCAGCGATGGACTCCGGCGCCCGCTGCACCTGGTTCCTCCCCGAGCCCGCCGGCCGCTCCGCCCGCAAGCGCTGGATCGCCGGCAGCCTCGCCCCGCTCGGCGCCCTGATCGTGGACGCCGGCGCCGCCCGCGCCCTCGCCCGCGGCTCCTCCCTGCTGCCCGCCGGGCTCCGCGCCGTGCAGGGCGACTTCCGCCGCGGCGACCCCGTCAGCATCCGCGACGAGGCCGGCACGGAACTCGCCCGCGGCCTCGTCGCCTACGACTCCCCCGACGCCCGCGCCATCGCCGGCCACCGCAGCGCCGACCTCGAAGCCATCCTCGGCTGGCGCGGCCGCGACGAGCTGATCCACCGCGACGACCTGGTGATCATGTGAGCGCGACACGCCCAGGCGCCGGGTGCCGTCGCCCGCCAAGGCGTTGTTGCATTTCACCTCCCGCCTCCATACCTTGCAGCCCGCGGCGCCGGACGCCGATTTGGAGACTGGACATGACGAAGCTTGGCGGCGGCGGCGGGATCTGATCCCGCCGCTTTTCGTTTTGAGGCCGCACCACTAGCATCGCCCCATGTGCGATGCCGTCACGCGTGCCCTCGCCCGGCTGCCCGGTCACGTCCTTCCGGCATCGGTGAGGAACGCCACTTGGCATTACCTCCTCGCCCTGGGCCTCTACGCGGTCGGGCTGCTCTGGCTTTCGAATCAGAAGGACGGGCTGAGCCCGGTGCTCGCGGTTGCGGCCACGACCGTGCTGTGCGCCACGCTCGGCTGGCTCACCCAGTGGCACTCAAGCCAATTCTGGGCGCGCAAGCAGCACACCATGACGCTCATCACCCAGATCCGCACGAGCGAGGTCTTCAACCGGCACCGCATCAACATCGCCGCGGCCGCCGCGATCGAGGATCTCGACCCAGTCGCCGACGCCGCACGCATCGCGGCGCTCTTCAGCGAATTCTACGCGACCGGATACGACGCGACGGTGAACCCGCCCCGCACGCCCGTCATCGATTCGCTGTTCCAGACCGGCAACATGCTGGAATACATGTGCGTCGGCGTGGATCAGGGAGACCTCGACGAGCAGCTGATCTACGAGAACATGCACGCCCACATCCTGTTCTTCCTGGACAGGTTCCGCTGGTTCGTCGAGCACGCCCAGGTCCTCGATGCGGCACGCCGCGACGGTCACGGCCGCCTCCTCGGCAATACCTTCATCGGCATCTGGTACTACGCCCAGAAGTGGGACCTCGAGGAGCGCCTCCGTCACCGCTACACCCTGCGCGAGGCCGCCGCGCTGCACGACCTGCGCCGGCAGGTCTCGCTCCATCTCGACGGCGGTGGCCGTCTCCGCTTTCCGACCGGCTGACCTCCCCGGCACGCCCCTTGCTCTCCTCCGCCACACCAAGGAGGACCCGCCATGCCCACCCCCGCCACTGCCTCCCGCCGCGCCATCCTGCTCGCCGCCTGCGCAACGCTCGCCGCCCCCGCCACCCCCCGCGCCCAGGCCACCCGCTTCCGCTTCAACCTCGGCTGGCGCGTCGAGGCCTCCGCCGCCGGCTACCTGCTGGCCGCCGAGCGCGGCTACTATCGCGAGGAAGGCCTGGACGTGACGATTGACACCGGCAACGGCTCCGCCGGCGCGATCACCCAGGTCGCCGGCGGCGCGTATGACGGCGCCTCCGCCGACTTCGCATCCCTCATCCAGCACAACCTGGCCAACCCCGGCCGCAAGCTCATCGGCGCCGCGATCCAGTATGACCGCAACCCGAACGCGCTGATCGTCCGCGCCGACGGCCCGATCCGCACGCCGCGCGACGTGGCCGGCAAGAAGATCGCCGGCCAGCCCTTCAACGCCTCCCGCGCGCTCTTCCCGATCTTCGCCCGCGCGCAAGGCATCCCGGTGGACAGCGTCGCCTGGCAGAACGTGGACCCCGGCCTCGGCAACCAACTCTTCATCCGGCGCGAGGTGGACGCCATCGCGTTCTTCTTCTTCACCGGCCTCATCAACCTGCAGGCCGCCGGCCTTCCTCAGGACCAGATGCGGACCTTCATCTATGCCGATTACGGCCTGCAGGGCTACGGGAACGCGATCGTCGTCAACCCGCGCCTGGCCGCCGAGAACCCCCGCGCCCTCTCCGGCTTCATCCGCGCCTCCACGCGCGGCTGGCTCGACTGCGTCGCCGATCCCGCAGCCGGCGGCCGCGCGGTGAAGTCGCGGGAGGCGCTGGCCGACCAGGCGCTTGAGACCGCGCGGCTGCGCATGATCACGGAAGGCAGCATGGTCACCGACGACACCCGCGCCAATGGCTGGGGCGGCGCCACCGCCGCCCGCATCGCCGCCACGATCGAGGAGACGATCACCGCCTTCGGCCTCTCCGGCACGATGACGCCGGACGAGGTCTTCACCGACCGCTTCCTCGCGCCCGCAGCCGATCGCGCGCTGCGCGCCGCCCGCGGATGAGGATCCCGGTCATCAGCCTCGCGCGGCCCGAAGTCGCCATCGCGGCTGAGATGCGCGAGGCCTGCACCGCCCACGGCTTCCTCTACGTCGCCGACCACGGCGTCCCCGCGCAGCGCGTCGCCGACACCTTCGCCGCGGCCGCCCGCTTCTTCGCCCTGCCCGAGATCGCGAAGGAGGAGGTCTCCCTCTTCAAATCCCACGCCCGCCGCGGCTGGGAAGGCCTCGGCGCCCAAACCCTCGACGCGAGCGCCCAGCCCGACCGCAAGGAGAGCTTCTACTGCGGCGTGGACTACCCGCCCGACCACCCGAACGTCGTCGCCCGCCTCAACGGCTACGGCGAGAACCTCTGGCCCGCCGGCCTGCCCGGCTTCCGCGAGGCGATGGAAGCCTACGTCGCCGCGGTGACCGCGCTGGCCGAGCGCCTGATGCGCGACCTCGCCCGCTCCCTCGACCTGCCGCCCGGCTTCTTCGACGCGACGATGCGCGAACCGATGGTCACCCTCCGCCTCTGCCGCTACCCGCCGCAACCCGCCGGTGCCGGCGCGGACGTCTTCGGCGCCGGCGCCCACACCGATTGGGGCGCCATCACGATCCTCGCGCAGGACAGCGTCGGCGGATTGCAGGTGCAGCGCCCCGATGGCACCTGGCTCGACGCGACGCCGATCCCCGGCACCTTCGTCGTGAACCTCGGCGACATGATCCCGCGCTGGACCAACGGCCGCTACCGCTCCAACCCGCACCGCGTCATCAACGCCAACCCGACGGCGCGCGACCGCTACTCCCTCCCCTTCTTCTACAGCCCCAACTACCACGCCCGCATCGAGCCCGTCCCCGGCACCGTCCCGCCTGGCGAGGCCCCGCACGTCACCCCCTGCACCGCCGGCGAGCACCTCGCCGAGATGTACCGCAAAACCTACGGCCTCGCCGCCTGACCCCTCCTCCCTCCCCCGCCCTACTTCTCCCTCCCCCGTTCACGGGGGGTTCGACGCCGCAGGCGTCGGACGCCGGAGTTGCGGCGCAGCCGCGTACGCAGGCTGGCCGGGGTGGGGGGGACCCAGCAGAACCCCCCTCCAATGCCCCTCACCTTCGACCTCAACCTCTTCGCCCGAGACCCCGTCGCGCTGATGTCCTTCTACCGCGACCTCCTCTCCCTCCCCGAATGCGAGGCGGCCCGCAGCCCCATCTACCGCGCGCTCCGCCTCGGCGAGGCCGAACTCGGCTTCAACGCCCACGACGCCTACGCCCTCCTCAACCTCCCCGACCGCATCCCGACCGACACCGCCACCCGCGCCTTCGCCACCTTCGTCGTCGCAACCGAAGCCGAGGTGAACGCGACCGCCGCGCGCATCGAGCCCCTCGGCGGCCGCATCCTGAAGCCGCCCTGCCGCACCTACTACGGCGCCTGGCAGCTCGTCGCCGAGGACCCGGAGGGCAACGTCTTCCGGGTCAACCACCGGGGCTGACATCGCACCGCCCGCGCGCGTAGCCTCACGCCCGGGGGCCGCGCGATGTCCAAGACACTGAAGCAGTACCTGGCCGAGCAGGATCAGGCGGTACTGGCCTCCTTCCTCGACGAGCGCTGGTGCATCTGCGCCGCGATCAGCCGCAACGCGCTCGCCGAACTCGCCGCCACGCGCGAGGCGACGCTCGAAGACCTTCCGGGCTATGCGCAGACCGAAGCAGTCGTCGTGCGCCGGAAGGGCTTCGCGGAGCTCTGGGTGCGGGCGCGGCGCAGCGACTACCGCGCACCCTTCCTCGCCTTCGCGTCCCGCCACCACGGGTATCACGCGTCGTCCGTGCCGGCCGGCTACAACGTGGACCACCTCTTCAGCAAGAACCGCGTCCGGACGGCGAAGGCGGAGCCGGACGACGAACGCCTTCCGCATGCGACGCTCGTGCGCATGCAGCTCGTGGACAGCTCGGTCAACCAGAGCTTCGGTAACCTCATGGAAAGCGCGATGGCCGGCAGCGGCAGAAGCCTGCGGGACGTGCGCCGCTTCGACTACCTCCAGCTCGCCAAGGCGCTGAGCATAGACGCCAACGTCACCGGCGGCGGGTTGTCGGGCCCGCGGCAGACCGCCAACTTCGCCCATGTAGTGGACGAGTTCGCGCAACGCGGTGTGCTCGAAGGCCTCTGCATGTCGCGGGAGGCAATGACCGCCGAGCTCATCAGGATGGCCGAGAAGGTCAGCTTCTTCCGCGCGTAGAGCTGAGTGCCGGCGTCGCTTCCCCCGACGGGCGGTACGCGCTACCCCTCGATGCCGGAGCAGCCCCATGAACGCCCTCGCCGACGAAGCCGCCCGCCTGCTCGACACCGCCGCCCGCGCCGCGCGCGACGCCGCGCATGTCCTCGCCTCCGCCCCGCGCACGCGGAAGGACGCCGCCCTGCACGCCGCCGCCGCCGCGCTGCGCGCAAACGCACCAGCGATCCTCGCCGCCAACGCCGCCGACATCGCCGCCGCGACCGGCCTCACCCCCGCCTTCCGCGACCGCCTCACCCTCACCGCATCCCGCGTCGAAGCGATGGCGCGCGGCCTCGAAGACATCGCCGCCCTCCCCGACCCCGTCGGCCGCACCCTCGCCGCATGGACCCGCCCGAACGGCCTGCTCATCCGCCGCGTCGCGCAGCCCGTCGGCGTCGTCGGCATGATCTACGAGAGCCGCCCCAACGTCACCGCCGACGCCGCCGGCCTCTGCCTCAAGGCCGGCAGCGCCGTCATCCTGCGCGGCGGCAGCGAGGGCCTGCGCTCCGGCCTCGCGATCCACGCCTGCATAGCGCAGGGCCTGCGCGAAGCCGGCCTTCCCGAAGCGGGCGTCCAGGTCGCCCCCACCGCCGACCGCGGCTTCGTCGCGGCGATGCTGCGCGCCGCCGGCCTGATAGACCTCATCATCCCCCGCGGCGGCGCCGGCCTCGTCACCCGCGTGCAGGCCGAGGCGCGCGTCCCCGTCCTCGCCCATGCCGAGGGCCTCTGCCACACCTACGTCCACGCGGCCGCCGACGCCGGCATGGCGCGCGCGATCGTGGCGAATGCGAAGATGCGCCGCACCGGCATCTGCGGCGCCACCGAGACCCTGCTGCTCGACGCGGCGGTCGCGCCCGCGCTGCTGCCCGACATCGTCGCCGACCTCCGCGCGCTCGGCTGCGCCTTCCACGCCGACAGCCGCGCCCGCGCGATCCTCCCCGGTCTCGACGCCGCGTCCGAGGACGATTTCCGCACCGAATGGCTCGACGCCGTCCTCAACGTCGCGATCGTGGACGGCGTGGACGACGCCCTCGCCCACATCCGCCGCTACGGCAGCGAGCACACCGATTGCATCGTCACGTCTGACGAACCCACCGCCCGCCACTTCCTGGCCCGCCTCGGCAGCGCCGTCGGCATGTGGAACGCCTCCACCCAGTTCTGCGACGGCGGAGAGTTCGGCTTCGGCGCCGAGATCGGCATCGCCACCGGCCGCCTGCACGCCCGCGGCCCTGTCGGGCTCGAGCAGCTCTGCACCTACCGCTACCAGGTGATCGGCACCGGGCAGGTGAGGGGGTAGCACTCCTTCCCCCTCCCCCGTTCACGGGGGAGGGCTGGGGTGGGGGGCGCAACGCACGGTGGGGGGACACACGCGCGGTGGGCGGCCATACGCGCGCGCCCGCGACCTACCCCTTCTCCTCCAGACTGATCGCCTCCGCGCAGCGCTCCAACCCGAACAGCACCGTCAGCGTCATGTTGCCGTCGCGGGCACCGAGTTCGTACACGACCTTGTCCACCTCGCTGCGCCCCTCGCCGACCGGCCGCGGGTGCAGGTGGTGGAGGAGACTGATCACCCCGCGAGCAGGCGGCTCGGCGCGGTGCCCCGGGCCGAAGACCCGCATCACATCCTCCAGCGTCACGCAGGGACCCGTCCTCGCGACGCCGATCCGCAGCTCCCGCCACGTCTGCGTCGCGCCCCGGTCCGTGAAGACGCGCGTGGTGAGCTGCGAAGCCGGATAGCGCCGCCCTTCGGCGCCATGGCCGATGTCGTCGCCGATCACGGCGTAGAGCGTCTCGGACCGGGTATCCGAACGCCCCTCCTCCAGCTGCACACGCAGCGAAGCGCGTATCGCATCCATGTCGGCGAGCGTGCGGCGCGCCGCGAGCAGCGAGATGCGCGCGAGCAGCTCGCCCGCCGCGATGCGCCCGGCGGGCGGGTCGGGCCAGGTCTCCGTGCATGCGGCCTCGCTCGGCGACGCTGCGGCAAGAGCAGCGCCACCGCTCCGGCGCGCCGCCAGGATTCCGCTCGGCCGTGGCACGATGCCGCCGGCCGCCGACGCCTCGTCCACCCGCAAGCCCTGGACCTCCATCGTCGTGAACGTCCGATCAGGCGTGACCGCGAAGCCCGCCATCAGCGCCGCATGCACCCCGTCAGGCGACAAGGCCGCGTGCCGAACGATCCCGCAGAGCCGCGTCAGCCTGGCCAGCTGCCCATCTTCCAGCAGGAACAGCTCGGTCGAGAGGCCGAAGGACCCGTCCCCCGCCCCGAAGCTCAGGATCGCGCGTCCCGGCACGGTCGCTGCCAGCAGCACCCGCCGCCCGTCCGGCGTCGCGGCGAGCGGCAAGGCGAAGCGCGGATTGATCCCCCGTGACGCCCGAAGCGGCACGACGCTCACCCGCGCCGCCGCATCCCCGCCGCCTGCCTCCCATGCGAGGAGCCGCAGCGTGCCCAGCCGCTCCCCCAGCGGCAGCGCCCGCGCCTCCTCCGCCAGGCCTGGGATGATCGGCGCCAGCTGGTAGCCGGAGAACAGGATGCGCCCATCCGCGGAGCCTCCGAGCACCCGCCAGATCGTGCCGTCCCGCCGCTCCCATCGCAGCAGGATCGCTTCCCGCGACGCCGCCGATCCGCCAGGCTCGGCCCATTCCGCGCTTGCCAGCAGCACGGGCCAGCCATTCGCCTCCGGCGCGCCGGCGGCGAAGATGACGCGCCGCGGGTGCCGCGAATCATAGGCGGCCGAGGTCACTCTCAGCTCCGTCCGGTGCACCACCGCCTCGCCGCCGGTGTCGAGGTCCGTCTCCACGAAGAACTGGCCGCGCGTCCGGTCGTAGCCGGCAGCACACTGCGCCGCATCCAGGCACGAGCGCACCGTGAGCAGCCGCCGCCCATCCGGCGAGAAGGCGAAGACGACGACATCGCCGTCGCCCCGCCCGACATGCCGCAGCAGCCGTCCGTCCCGCAGGTCGTGGACGGCAACCCGCAGCCGCTGGAACCACCACTCGACGTTGAGCTGGTCCTCGCCCGCGAGCGTCGAGACGGCGACGCGCGTGCCGTCCGGCGAGACCGCGATGCCTGACGGGTTGCTGCGGTCGTGGAACGCCCGCACGTTGTCGCCGACCGAGTAGGAGCGGGCGGGACCGGCGCCAACCGACAGCATCGCCAGCGCGACGAGCGCCGCCCGCCACCACCCGCTCATCCCCGTTCTCCTTCCCCCGCGACTGCGCGGGAGGGTCGGGGTGGCGGAACCGCGATCCCTGCTCACTTCCCCTTCACCGCCGTGATGCTGAGCCCGAGCGGCAGCCACGCCTCGCCCGGCCAACGCCACAGCGTCGGGTCCGCCGCGTCGCGCACCAGGCCGCGATACATCGGCCAGCACGCCGCCGGATGCTCCCGCAGGCGCCGCAGCGCGAGCCCCGCGCCGACGATCGCCTCGGTGATGTCGCCGAGCGGGTGCAGCCAGGTCATCGTCCGGCTGTTCCGCAGGCGCGCCTCCGCGTTCATGTAGTCGCCCGGATCGTCCCACACGCGCCCCGCACGCTCGAAATACGGCACCTCCCACCCGGGCATGCCGTCACCCGCGCCGCGTCCCGCATCGTCGAACACCATGGAGGCCGGGTGCGCGTCGGCGAAGATCAGCGCGCCGCCGGGCTTCAGGAACCCCGCCACGACGCGCGCCCAGCCCGGCAGGTCCGGGTACCACCAGATCGTCCCCCAGCTCATGAACACGACGTCGAAGGACGCCGCCTCGTCCGGCAGCGCCGCCGGCGCGGCGAACACGTCGCTCTCCACGAAGCGCACGCCGCGCACGCCGCATTCGGCCGCCAGCGCCCGCGCCGCGGCGATCGCCGGTGGGCTGAAATCCACGCCCACCACCTCCGCCGCGCCGCGCTGCGCGATCGCCACCGAATCGTCGCCCAGGTGGCATTGCAGGTGCAGCACGCGCAGCCCCGTCACGTCGCCCAGCTCCGCCTCCACGATCGCGTCCAGCCGCCCGCGACCCGCGCGGTGCGAGGACAGGTCGTAGCCGCCCGGCGCCAGGTGCGCGCCCGTCCGCTCGTCCCAGTTCGCCCGGTTCAGCGCCCGCCAGTCCTCGCCCATCGCACCGCCCTCCGCTCGTTCCGCATCTTCGCCGGCAGCGCGGAAGACTCGCAACCGTTCGGAACCCCGGCCCGCGCGACGCCTTCCCCCTTGCTCCACACCGACCGGAGCCAGCCCATGCCCGAAGACACGAACTCGTCCCGCCGCGCCGTCCTCGGCGGCGCCGCCGCCGCGGCCGCCACGCCCACCGTGCTCGCCCAAGGCCAGGCGCAGGCCCAGACGCAATCGCAGGCGCCGGCCCCGCGCCAGATCGGCGACCCCCGTGGCGAATACCCGCGCCCGCCCTTCCCGGCCCAGCAGCAGCCCTGGCCCGGCCTCGCCGCGCGCATGAACCCCCGCCCCGACCACGGCGAGTCCAGCTATCGCGGAGCGAACAAGCTCGCCGGCCGCCGCGCCCTCATCACCGGCGGCGATTCCGGCATCGGCCGCGCCGCCGCCATCGCCTATGCGCGCGAGGGCGCCGACGTCGCCATCAACTACCTCCCCGCCGAGGAGGAGGATGCGCGCGAGGTGATCCAGCTCATCCGGCAGGCCGGCCGCAAGGCCGTCGCCATCCCCGGCGACATCCAGGACGAAGCCTTCTGCAACCGCCTGGTGGAGACAGCGCGCCGCGAGCTCGGCGGCCTCGACATCCTGGTGAACAACGCCGCCAAGCAGGGCGCGCAGAAATCCATCGCGGACATCACCACCGAGCAGTTCGACCAGACGATGAAGACGAATCTCTACGCGATGTTCTGGATCACCAAGGCCGCGATGCCGCACCTGCCGCCTGGCAGCGCGATCATCAACACCGCCTCCGTCGTCGCCTACGACCCGCCGAAGGCGCTGCTGGACTACTCCATGACGAAGGCGGCGATCGTGAACTTCACCCGCTGCCTCGCCAAGCAGGCCGCCGAGCGCGGCATCCGCGTCAACGCCGTCGCCCCCGGCCCCTTCTGGACGCCGCTGCAGCCCTCCGGCGGCCAGATCCCGGACATGCTCCCGCAGTTCGGCGCCGAAGCCCCGCTCGGCCGCCCCGGCCAGCCCGCCGAGCTCGCCCCCACCTTCGTCCTGCTCGCCTCCGCCGAGGCCAGCTTCACCACCGGCGACGTGCACGGCGCGACGGGCGGCGAGCCTTCGAACTAGGGCCTGTTAGCGCCTGAGCCAATCGAGTGCGGCGGCAAGGTGCAGCAAGCCGAGGAAGACGGCGCGAACTCCGCGGGCAGGGACCGCCACTTCGCCCCGTTCTCGTGGCGCCAGAGGATGGCCCTTATCGTCCGCCGCAGGTTGCTCGGCGGCGCCTTCGCGGTGGGCCGACACGCCTCCACCAGCGGCTCCACCACCGCCCACCGCTCATCACCGGCGCCGCCCTCCGCAAAGAGGGGACAACAACACCGGCGACTTTCCGTTCTGGCAGAGGAGGCTTACGAGGGTGATAGGGCGTGTCGCAGCAGGTAGTGCCCGCCCATGAGGGTCACCCCAACCACCACGCAGAGAAGTCGAGCCGACCTGACCCTAGGATGATCGAACCATTGCAGCTCTTCGCGCTTTGCATAGAGGAACTTCTTGCGCAAGTTGAACGCGTAGTCGAAGAACTCAAGAAAGCTCATCTCCAAGCCGGATGTTCGCCAGCAAACGAAGCACGTCACGAGCATCGTGCTGATGAACAGCAGGATCAGTATGGCTGTTTGGCTTTCCGGTTCCATCTTTGGTTCGTTCGATCCGGCTCGGCAGCGGGGGTGGCGTGATGGGCAGACCTGCCCTGAACAACAGCCTCGAAAGTAACACGAGCACGGCACATCGGCAGCATCTACATGGTCCAGGTGCGAACGGACCCTAGCTCCCATTGTCGAGCTTGCACCGGGCCGCGCGCGGCGCGAACCTTCCATCGGGAGGTTCAACATGCGCGCGGTCCTCGCTGCCCTCTGCCTGGCCCTCATCCCCGTTGCGGCGGGCGCGGCCTGTCCCCCCGTGCCGGACGTCGCGCGCCTCGCCGCCGCGATCCTCGAACGGCGGGAGCCGCCTGCGCCCCCCGCCGGCCTCACCCTCTCCGACGCCGCCTGCGCGCGCGACCGCCTCGTCGCGGTGCTCGCCCAGCCCTGGGGCGACCAGGCCGGCTGGAAGGTCGGGCTGACCAATCCGGCCGCGCAGCAGCGCTTCGGCACGACGCACCCGGTCGCCGGCGCGATCTTCCACGGCACCCTGCGGGAGCGCGCGGGCATCACCTTCCCCGCCGGCTCCGCGCCGGTGCTGCCCGCCCGCTTCGGCATCGTGCCGGCGATCGAATCCGACCTGCTCCTCCGCATCCGCGACGAGGGCGTAAACGAGGCCGGCGACGACCCCGTCGCCCTGCTGCGCCACGTCGAGGCGGTGATCCCCTTCATCGAGCTGCCCGACCTCGTCCACCCGCCTGCGGCGCTGAACGGCCCGCTGCTCGTCGCCATCAACGTCGGAGCCCGGCTCGGCGTGCTCGGCGCGGAGATCCCCGCCGAGGCCACGCCCGACTTCGCCGCCCGCCTGGCCTCCATGACCGTCACGCTGAGCTCCGACGGCCGGGAGGTCTCCCGCGCCCCCGGCAGCGCGCTGCTCGGCCATCCGCTCAACGCGCTCGCCTGGCTGGTCCGCGACCTGAAGGAGGGCGGCCGCCGCCTCCGCGCCGGCGACCACGTCTCCCTCGGCGGCTTCTCCCCCGCGCTGCCCGCCGCCCCCGGCCTCTGGACCGCCACCTATGAGGGCCTCGCCGCCGGGCCGGTCAGCGTGGCCGTGCGGCTTCAGTGACGATCAACCCCCGCGGCGACCGCCGCCGCCGCCGCATCGGCCTGCTCGGCGGCAGCTTCAACCCCGCCCACCCCGGCCACCGCCACGTCGCCGACACGGTGCGCCGCGCGCTCCGCCTCGACGAGGTCTGGCTGCTCGTCTCCCCCGGCAACCCGCTCAAGCCGCGCGCCGGCATGGCGCCGCTCGCCCAGCGCCTCGCCTCCGCCCGGGCCATCGCCGACGGCCGCCGCGTGATCGCCACCGACATCGAGGCAGCACTCGGCACGCGCTACACCGCCGATACGCTCGCCGCCCTGCACCGCCGCTTCCCGCGCGCGCGCTTCGTCTTCGTCATCGGCGCCGACAACCTCGCCCAGCTCCCGCGCTGGGACCGCTGGACGCGCCTGGCCGCGCGCACGCCCATCGCCGTGCTGCCCCGCCCCGGCTGGACCCGCCGCGCGCTCGCCGGCGCGGCCGCGCATCGCCTCGCCCGCCACCGCCGGCGCCCCGGCGCGACCCTGGCCGGGCCGGCGCCACGCCACGCCCCCTGGACCTTCATCCCCGCCGCCGAGCACCCGGCCTCCGCCACCGCCATCCGCGCCCGCCAATCCGTGGAGCCGCCGGAGATGCGCATCACCGCCGCGGCTGCTAGTTGAGCACCGAGCGAAACCGAGAGGAGGCGGCCATCGCCCGCACGCCCAAGGCAACCGACAGCACCGCCAAGCCCCGCCGCAGCACGACCGCCGCGAAGCCGGCGCCGAAGCGGGCCGCCGCGAAGCCGAAGGTGGCCGCCAGACCCACTGCCAAGCCCACTGCCAAGCCCGCTGGCAAGCCCGCTGGCAAGCCCGCTGGCAAGCCCGCCGCCAAGACCCCCGTGATGGCGGCAGCGAGGCCGAAAGCGGCACCGAAGCCGAAGGCGGCGCCGAAGCCGAAGGCGCCCGCCAAGCCGAAGCCCACGCCGCAACTCAAGGCCAGCGCCGCCGCCGCCACGCGCCGCGCCCCGCGCCCGGCCCGCCCGCGCGGCCCGAAGATCGAGCCCGGCCTGCTCGACCGCCTCACCGACGCCGCCCGCAAGTCGCTGGAGGACGACAAGGCCGAGAACGTCGTCGTCCTCGACGTCACCGGCCGCGCCGACTACGCCGATCGCCTGGTGATCGCGACCGGTCTCGCCGACCGGCAGATCCAGGCCATGGCCACCCACCTGGAGGACAGCTTCCAGAAGCAGGGCCTCAAGCTCCGCCGCGACGCGATCGAGAGTTCCCCCGACTGGGTCCTGATCGCCGCCGGCGACCTGGTGGTGCATCTCTTCAAGCCCGAGGCCCGCAGCCGCTACGCGCTGGAACGCATGTGGGGCCCCGACAGCCCCAGCCCCGACGACCGCACCGCCCTCCCCGACGACGGCACCAGCGGCTCCACCGCGACCGAGCACGACGAGGACTAACCCACCTCTCCCTCCCCCCTTGCGGGGGAGGGCCGGGGAGGGGGGCCGCCGCCACCTCCATGAAGACCCGTGCCCCGCTGACCCTCCTCGCCATCGGCCGCCTGAAACCCGGCCCCGAGCGCACCCTCTACGAGCACTACTCCGCCCGCCTCCGCCCCCCTCCGGCCGTCACTGAACTCCCGGAAGCCCGCGGCACCCCCGCCGAGATCCGGCGCCGCGAGGCCGTCGCCCTCCTCGCCGCCCTCCCCGCCAACGCCCTCGCCGTCGCCCTAGATCTCGGCGGCGACGCCCCGGCCTCCGAAGCCTTCGCTGGCCTGCTCGACCGCTGGACCGCCACCGGCAAGCCGCTCTGCTTCCTCATCGGCGGCGCCGAGGGCCTCGACCCCTCGATCCTCGCCCGCGCCGACCACCACCTCTCCCTCGGCCCCCTCACCTGGCCCCACTTCCTCGTCCGCGGCCTCCTCGCCGAGCAGCTCTTCCGCGCCCAATGCATCCGCACCGGCCACCCCTACCACCGCGCCTGGCGCCCCACCTGACTCCCTCCCCCATTCACAGGGGAGGGGTGGCGGGCATCACCTCCTGACTCCCTCCCCCCTCGCGGGGGGTTCGACGCCAGCGGCGTCGGACGCCGGAGTTGCGGCGCAGCCGCTTACGCAGGCTGGTCGGGGAGGGGGGCCACCAGCGAAACCACAACCCTCCCCCTCGCGCCGGAGACAGCGCATCATGCCCCCATGACCGCCCTCCTCCTCGCCGCCGCGCTCTGGCTCGCCCTCCACATCGGCCTCTCCGGCACGCGGCTCCGCGACGCCGCCGTCGCCCGCCTCGGCGAGCGCGGCTACACCCTCGCCTTCGTCGCCGCCTCCTTCGTCTCGATCATCCTCCTCGTGCTGGCCTGGCGCAGCGCCGAGACCACGTATCTCTGGTCCGCCCCCGCCGCGCTCCGCTGGCTCCTCGCCTTTTTCATGCTGCCGGCCTTCGTGCTCTTCATGGCCAGCCACAAGCGCAACCCCACCGCCCTCGGCGGCAAGGGCCTCGCCGAGGAACCGCGCGGCATCCAGCGCATCACGCGCCACCCGATGCTCTGGTCCTTCGCGATCTGGGCCGGCGTCCACCTCATCGGCAACGGCGACACCGCCAGCCTCGTCTTCTTCGGCGCGTTCCTGGTCACCGCGCTGGCCGGCATGCCCTCGATTGACGCGAAGATCGCGCGCCGGAACCCCGATGCGTGGCGCGGCTTCGCGGCGCGCACCTCCATCCTCCCCTTCGCCGCCATCCTGGCCGGCCGCAACCGCCTCGCGCTGTCCGAGATCGGCTGGATGCCGCCCGTCATCGGCCTCGTCCTCTGGGCCGCGCTCCTCCACTTCCACCGCACGTTTTTCGGCGTGCCGGCGCTGCTCCTGGGCTGAGTTGACCGGTGCCGGGCCGCCCGCCTCAGGCCGCCTCGCCCAGCGACAGCATCAGCCGGTTCGCCCAGCCGAAGAACGCCGCGGCCTGCACCACATCCGCAATCGCAAGATCGTCGAGACCCGCGGCGCGCAGCCGCGCGACATGCTCCGGCCCGAACGCGACGGGCGTCGCCGTCAGCGCCGCCGCGGCCGCCACGATCGCGTTCCAGCGCTCGCCGAGATCGGCCGAGACGCCTTCGGCCAGCAACCGGTCCACATCCGCCTCACGCTTCGCATAGGTCGCGGCGAGCCGCGCATGGACCGAGGCGCAGTAGATGCAGCCGTTGACGCGCGAGGCCGCCGCCGCGGCCAATTCCCGCTCCGCCCGCGGCAGGCCGCCATCGGGGTTGAGGAAGATGTCCTTGTCCGTCCGCGTCCGATGCTCCAGCGCGTCCGGATCGCGCGCGAGCAGCCGGAAATAGGGCGACTTCGCACGCGCCGCATCCACCAGCGCAGCGAGGTGCCGCGGCGTCAGCTCCGCCTCCGCCAGCGGCTCGACCCAGGGCAGCCAGTCGAGCTGCGCGCGCGTGAAGGCGTTCGGCGGGATGCTGCCGGTCATCGGTCAGGCCCCTGCCAGCACGCGCAAGCCGTGCGCGGCGCGGATCTGGTAGGAGAGGAACGCGACGATCTGCGACAGCGTGACGACCGCATCCGCCGACCAGCCCGCCTCGCGTAGCGCGCCCACCGCGGCGGCCGACGAATCGCGCGGATGCAGCACCAGCAGATGCGCATGCGCGAGCGCCGCCGCCAGCCGCGCTCCGAGCGCCGCCGCGGTTTCGGGCGAGGGCGCGAAGCCCGGCCCGGCGCGATCCTCCGCGCTCAGCGGCCCTGCGGGATACGCGCCGTAGGGGCCGTCCGCCGAGGTCTCCTCAACACATCGCGCGATCGCCCCCGCCAGGCCCGGCGAGCCATGCGCCGCCAGCTCCGCGCCGTACTGCGCCACCGCCGCCACATCGCGGTGCAGCCCCGCGACATACGCCGCCACCGCGAAGCGCTCCGCGAGGCTCACCGCGCCCGCCCCGGCCGGCGCGAACAGCGCGTCATGGCTCGCCTGGCCATGCGCGCGCGTCACCGGCCGCCGCGCGCGCAGCGCGTCAGCCGGCGATCCGGGCGCGATCCCGGCCAGCTGGCCGATGGTGTCGGACATCACGGCCCCCCCCTCAGGCGACGCGCAGCGCAGGCGCCGCGGCACGCCAGCCGAGCGCCGGCGCCACCGCCGTCGCGACCAGCTCGATCGAGCGCAGGATCAGCGGGTGCGGCGGGTCCACCGAATGGACCTGCACCGCGAGTTCCGTCGCGCGGTCCAGCACGCGGTCGGCCCGCAGCGACGCGACCACCTCCTCCGGCGTGCCGAGATGCACGTCCTGCCGGCGGATCAGCTCCGGCAGCGGCAGGTCCGCCGCACCGCGCCCCGCGGCGGCCAGCCGCGCCTGGAAGCGGCGCAGCCCGGCATCCGCATGGCGCAGCGCCTCCGCCCGGCTGTCCGCCGCGAAAACGGAGCGTGAGGCCAGCACCCGCGGCGCGACGCCGGCCGGCAGCGCGCCGAGATACGCATCCACCATCGGATCCTGGATGTCGGAGAGCGTCGCATCCGGCGCGCCGGCCGGCCGCGGCTGCGTGCGGGAGAGCAGCAGGCCGGTGCCCAGCCGCCCCGCGGCGCGCGCCCCCTCCACCGAGAAGGTCGCGAACCAGATGCGGTCGAGCAGCGCGGGCCGCGCCGGATACAGCCGGTCGCCGCCGCGCAGCGCCTCGCCGCCGAGCGTATCGAGCAGCAGCCGCAGATGCGCCTCGAACACGCCGCGCCGCGCCTCGCTCTCCAGCCCGAAGGCCGCGAAGGCCGCCGGGTTGCCGCCCGAGCCGACGCCGAGTTCCAGCCGCCCGCCCGACAAGATGTCGAGCACCGCCGCGTCCTCCGCCACGCGGATCGGCTGCTCCAGCGGCAACGTCAAGACGCCGGTCCCGAGCCGGATGCGGCTGGTCCGCGCCGCGGCGTGCGCGAGGAAGACCAGCGGCGCGGGCAGCCCGCCCTCGGCCTCGTGGAAATGGTGCTGCGCGACCCAGGCGCTGTCGAAGCCGAAGGCCTCCGCGCGCTGGATCTGCTCCGTCGCGAAGCGATAGCGATCCGCCGGGCTGCCCTCGTCCAGCAGCCGGCTGAAGAAGCCGAGGCGCAACGGCCTGGTCACGGCCATGTGTCAACTCTCCTGCATCGCCAGGCCGCGGCGCGGGCCGCGCTGCCCGGGACCGCGGCGATCAGGTCACGGGTATAGTCGCTCCGCGGGTCGTGGAACACGCGCCACACTGGGCCGGCACCCACCTCGTCGGCAACGGCGATACCGCGAGCCTGCAAATCCACCGCAGCTTCTTCGGCATGCCGGCGGTGCTGCCCGGCCGACTTGAATTTCCGCCCGCCGCGCGGCATTCCCGCGCGGGGAGATGGGGGAACACCGATGCATGAGGCTCCGCTACGCGCCGAGGCGGACGCGACGCTCCGCGCCCGCGCCGCGCGCCTCATCCACTCCGCCCGCTTTCAGCAAGCCGTCGTCGCGCTCATCCTGTTCAACGCCGTCACCCTCGGGCTCGAGACCTCCGACGCGCTGATGGAGTCCTGGGGCACGGCACTGCACGCGCTCGATCGCGCGCTGCTCGCCGTCTTCACCGCCGAGCTGGCCCTGCGCATCTACGCCTTCCGCGGCCGCTTCTTCCGCGACCCCTGGGGTCTCTTCGACCTCGTCGTGATCGCGATGTCCTGGGCGCCGGACAGCGGCCCGCTCTCCGTGCTGCGCGCGCTGCGGATCCTGCGCGTGCTGCGCCTGGTCAGCGTCGTCCCCTCGCTCCGCAACGTGGTCGAGGCGATGCTCGCGGCACTTCCGGGCATGGGCTCGATCGTGCTGCTGATGCTGCTGATCTTCTACGTCTTCGCGGTGATGTCGGTGAAGCTCTTCGGCGCCGCGATGGAGGAGCAGTTCGGCACGCTCGGCGCCGCCTTCTTCACGCTCTTCCAGCTCATGGCGATGGATGATTTCGGCAACGTCGTCCGCCAAGCCATGGAACACAGCCCCTTCGCCTGGGTGTTCTTCATCGCCTTCTCCGTCGTGGCGACCTTCGTGGTGCTGAACCTCTTCATCGGCGTCATCGTCGAGAGCATCCAGACGCTGCGCGAACAGCGCGAGGGCGCCGACGCCCGCGCCGCCACCGACGCCGCCCGCAGCGAGGCGCATCTCGATGCGCAGCAGCTCCTCACCGAGATCCGCGCGCTGCGCGCCGAAGTCGCCGCGCTCCGCGCCGATCGCACGCCTGTTCCCTCTCCCGCACTTGCGGGGGACGGTTAGGGTGGGGGAAACCCGCCCGCGAACCCCCAAGGCAGCGTGAACCGCCATGCCCACCCCCGCCCACCGCCCCGTCGCCCTCGTCATCCTCGACGGCTGGGGCTGGCGCGAGGAGGAAGCCGACAACGCCGTGAAGCAGGCGCACACCCCCTGCTTCGACGCGCTATGGTCGCACGGCCCGCGCGCCTTCCTCCGCACCTCCGGCCACGATGTCGGCCTGCCTGACGGCCAGATGGGCAATTCCGAGGTCGGTCACCTCAACATCGGCGCCGGCCGCGTCGTCCTGCAGGACCTCGTCCGCATTGACGAAGCGGTGCGGGACGGCAGCATCGCCGCGCTTCCCGCCTTCACCGCCCTGGTCGGGCGCATCAAGGCCGCCGGCGGCCGCCTGCACCTCATGGGCCTGCTCTCGCCCGGCGGCGTCCACAGCCACCAGGACCATGCGGTCGCACTCGCGAAGGCCGCGACGGCCGCCGGCCTCGACGTGCTGGTGCACGCCTGGACCGACGGCCGCGACACGCCGCCGGATTCGGCGCGCGACGACGTCGCCCGCTTCGAAGCCGCGCTGCCCCCGCGCGCCCGCATCGCCACCGTCTGCGGCCGCTACTTCGCCATGGACCGCGACAGGCGCTGGGACCGCGTGCGGCGCGCCTACGACGCGATGGTCACCGCCGCCGCGCCGCGCTTCGCGACCGCGCAGGACGCGATCGCCGCCGTCCACGCCGCCGGCACCACCGACGAGTTCATCCCCCCCGCCACGATCGGCACCTACGGACTGCGCGAGGACGGCGCCCGCGGCGGCATGGCGCATGGTGACGGCCTGCTCTGCTTCAACTTCCGCGCCGACCGCGTGCGCCAGATCCTCGCGGCCCTGCTCGATCCCGGGTTCGACGGCTTCACGCCGGACCCCACCATGCGCTTCTCCGCCGCGGCGGGGATGACGGAGTATTCCGAGGCGCTGAACCCCTTCCTCCTCACCCTCTTCCCGCCCCAGCCCATGCAGGACATCCTCGGCCAGGTCGTCTCCCGCGCCGGCCTGCGGCAGCTCCGCATGGCCGAGACCGAGAAGTATCCGCACGTCACCTACTTCCTGAACGGCGGCGAGGAGACGCCCTACCCCGGCGAGGACCGCATCATGGTCCCGTCCCCGAAGGTCGCGACCTACGACCTGCAACCCGAGATGTCCGCGCCCGAGCTCGCCGACAGGGCCGTGCAGGCGATCTGCTCCGGCACCTACGACCTGGTCGTGCTGAACTTCGCCAATGCCGACATGGTCGGCCACACCGGCAGCCTCCCCGCCGCGATCCGGGCCTGCGAGGCCGCCGATGCCGGCCTGGCCAGGATCGCCGCCGCGATCACCGAAGCCCGCGGCCGCCTCCTCGTCACCGCCGACCACGGCAACGCCGAGCTGATGCGCGACCCCGCGACCGGCGGCCCCCACACCGCCCACACCACCAACCCCGTCCCCGTCCTGCTGCACGAGGCGCCCCCCGGCGTGACGCTCGCCGACGGCCGCCTCGCCGACCTCGCACCGACGCTGCTCGCGCTACTGGACCTCGCGCAGCCGGCGGCGATGACGGGCAAGTCCCTGCTCCGTCCCCGAAGCTGACTCCGACCGACCCAGGAGACGCCCCCCCACCGTCGCCCCCGCGAAAGCGGGGGGCCACCCCCCCGCCGTCCCGACACGCGGCGCATTGGGTTCCCGCTTCCGCGAAAACGACAGAAAACGGATCAGGAGTTGCGCCGTTCGATATCAGGCGCGCCAGCATAAACTCTTGCACCCGCAGCCTTTATCCCGCAAATCGTCATCCGACCCGTTTTGCGGGATAAACCGTGCCGACCACCCTCATCCCCTTCTCCGACGAGCAGCGCCGCGTCCTCGTCAACCTCCAGCTCCAGTACGAATCCTGGATCGCGACGGAGCGCGACCTCGCCCGCCTCCCCTACGGCATGAAGTGGAAGACCATCGGCGGCCGCGACTACCTCTACGAGACGCGCGACCGGGTCGGGAACGGCACCAGCCTCGGCCCCCGCTCGGCGGAAACCGAAGCCGCGCACGCGGCCTATGTCGCGGCGAAGGCGGCCGCGGGGGATCGCGCGGACCGGACCGGCGCGACGCTGGCCGAGACCGCCGCGCTCTACCGCGCCCTGCGCCTGCCGATGCTGCCCTCGCCCGCCGCGCCGATCCTGCGCGAAGCCGACCGCCGCGAACTCCTCGGCTCCCACCTGCTGGTGATCGGCACCAATGCCGTGGCCGCCTACGCGCTCGAGGCCGGCGGCCGCATCGCGGACCTGCCCGACGAGACGCAGGATTTCGATCTGGCCTGGGCCGCCACGGCGGCGCCCGCCGATCCGGCCCCGGTCTGGTCCCTGCTGAAATCCGTGGACGCGACATACACCGTCAACACGGAACGACCCTTCCAGGCCCGCAACGCCGCCGCCTACGAGGTCGAGCTCCTCGCCGCCCCGTCCACCCTGCCGGCGCTGCCGCGGCGTGACCAGCCCCGGCCCACCGCGCTTCCCGAACAGGAATGGCTCCTCCGCGGCATCCGCGTCAGCCAGGTCCTCGTCGCCCGCGATGCGTCGCCGGCGCGCCTGGTGGTGCCCGATCCGCGCTGGCTGGCGCTGCACAAGCTCTGGCTCTCGGCGCAGGCGAAGCGAGATCCGCGCAAGCGCCCGAAGGATGCGCGGCAGGGCACCGCGCTGCTCGACACGATCTGGCAGCACATGCCGCGTTTCCCGCTCGACGACGCCTTCGAGGCCGCGCTGCCCGACGAGCTGCTCCCGCATTTCGCGCGCTGGTCGGCGGACCGGCCGCCGCGCCCGGCGACCTGGTCGGGCTGGTGACATGAGGCGCCTGCACCTCCTCCTCGCGCTCCTCCTCCTCGCCGCGGCCCCGCTGCACGCCCAGTCCCCCCGCGACCTCCGGGAGGCCGAGCGCACCGCCGCGGAGCGCCGGCGCGCCGCCGAGACCGCCGCCGCCGACCTCCGCCGCCGCGCGGAGGAGGAGGTGCGCCTCGCCGGCCAGCGCGTCGAAGCCGCCCGGCGCGCGCAGGAGGCCGAGGCCGAGCTCACCGCCGCCCGCGCCCGCGCCGCGGCCGCGCGCCGCGACGGCGCCGCCGCCGCCGCCGCCCTCCAGGCCCGGACGGAGGCGCTGCGCCCCCTCCTCCCCGTGATGCTCCGCCTCTCCGTCTGGCCCGCCGAGACCGTCCTCGCCGTACCCGCCGAGCCGGAGGAGGCGCTGCGCGGCGCCCTCATCCTGCGCGGCATGGTCCGCCGGCTCGAGGAGGAGGCCGCCGGCCTGCGCGCCGACCAGGACGCGGCGGCGCGCGCGCTGGCCGCCGCCCAGCGCGAATCCCAGGCCCTCGCCGCCGCCGAGGCCGCGGCGCGCGAGGCCTCCGCCGCCGTCGAGGCCGAGCTCGCCGAGGCCCGCCGCCGCCGCGCCGCCGCGGAGGAAGCCGAGGACCGCGCCGCCGGGCGCGCCCAGGCCGCCGCCGGCCAGGCCCGCGACCTGGCCGAGGCCGTCGCCCGGCTCGACCGCGAACGCACCCGCCGCGAGGCCGAGGAACGCGCCAGCGCCGCCGCCCGCGCCGCCGAGGAGGCGCGAAGCCGCGCCGAGCAGGCGCGCGAGAGGCGGCTCGCGGACGATGCCCGCGAACGCCGCCCCGCCGCCGAACCCCGCCGCCCCCCCGAGGCCTCGCTCCCGACCCCCGCCGGTGCCCGCGCCCTGCCCGTCGCCGGCCGCATCGCCACGAACTGGGCCGAAGCCACGCCCGGCGGCCCGCATCGCGGCCTGACCTTCGCGGCCGCCCCCGGCGCACGCGTCGTTTCCCCCTGCTCCGGCCGGGTCGCCTACTCGGCCCCGTTCCGTTCCTACGGGCTGTTGTTGATTGTGGACTGCGGCGGGGGATACCATTTCGTGCTGGCCGGCTTCGACCGGCTCGACGCCGCGGCCGGCCAACGGCTATTGGCGGGCGAGCCGGTGGGCGTGCTGGCAGCTTCCGGTGGTGCCGGCGCCTCGCTCTACGTGGAGCTGCGGCGCGCCGGCCAGCCGGTGGACCCGCGGCCGTGGTTCGCGGCGCGTGGCTAACCTCTGGGTCACCGGCCCGGATGGAAACTTGCAAGGCCGGCGCCTGCGCCGGTCCAGGGGATCGGGTGATCGCATGGGTGGCACGCAGCGGAACGCCAGGATGCCGGATGTGGGCACGCCCACCGCCTCCGCCGTAGTGCCGGCGCCGCGCCGCGGCAAGCGGCTGCGCATCTACAGCGCGATCGGCGCCGCCTTCCTCACCGGCGTCGTCGTCGGCCCCGCCATCCCCAACTTCCAGGCCTGGGCGCAGGAAGGCGGCCGCGCCGAGACCTACCGCCTGCTGAACCTGTTCGGCGACGTGTTCGAGCGCATCCGCGCCGAATACGTGGAGCCGGTGAACGACCGCGACGTGATCGAGAACGCGATCAACGGCATGCTCCAGGGCCTCGACCCGCATTCCTCCTACATGAACCCGCGCAGCTTCCGCGACATGCAGGTGCAGACCCGCGGCGAGTTCGGCGGCCTCGGCATCGAGGTCACGCAGGAGAACGGCTACGTCAAGGTGATCTCGCCAATTGACGAGACTCCCGCCGCCCGCGCCGGCGTTCGCCCCGGCGACCTCATCACCCACCTGAACGGCCAGTCCACGCAGGGCCTCACCTTGCAGGAAGCCGTCGAGCAGATGCGCGGGGAGCGCGGCACCGCGATCCGCCTGACCATCCGCCGCGAGGGCGAGCGCGCGCCGATCGAGATCTCGCTCCAGCGCGACGTGATCCGCCCGCAGGTCGCCCGCTTCCGGCTGGAGGGGAACGACGTCGCCTATGTCCGCCTCTCCGCCTTCAACGAGCAGACGGAGGCCGCGCTGCGCCGCGCGATCACCACGATGCGCCAGCAGGCCGGCGGCAACCTGAAGGGCCTCATCCTCGACCTGCGCAACAACCCTGGCGGGCTGCTGGACCAGGCCGTGCAGGTCGCCGACGACTTCCTCGACCAGGGCGAGATCGTCAGCACGCGTGCGCGCCGCAACGAGGACGCGCAGCGCTGGAACGCGCGCAGCGGCGACATCGCCCAGGGGCTGCCGATGGTGGTGCTGATCAACGCCGGCTCGGCTTCCGCCAGCGAGATCGTGGCCGGCGCCCTGCAGGACCACCGCCGCGCGATCGTCATGGGCGTGAAGAGCTTCGGCAAGGGCAGCGTGCAGACGGTGATGCCGATCCCCGGACAGGGCGCGATCCGGCTGACGACCGCGCGCTACTACACGCCCTCCGGCCGCTCCATCCAGGCGACGGGGATCGAGCCGGACATCGAGGTGCTGTCCCAGCGCCCCGACCCCGCCGCCCCGCAGCGGGACCGCGAGGCCGACCTGCGCCGCAGCCTGCGCAACGACAACGAGAGCCGTTCGGCGCAGCAGCAGCAGCCCGCACCCCCACCGCCGCCGCTGAACCTGCCGGCCGGCGTGACGGAGCGCGTGGTGCGCGCCCCGGCCGAGGGTGCCGCGGCCTTCGATCCCACGAAGCCCGAGACCGACCACCAGCTTCAGCAGGCCGTGCAGCTCCTGCGGAACATGGCGGCCGCCCCCGGGGCGCCGCAGCGCCGCGTCCAGCGCTGAGCCGACAGCCCGCCCCATGCGTCTGCCGGGCCTGCGGGCGTTGGGGTTGCTCTGGGCGGCGGTGATCGCCGCCGGCGCCGGCACGGCGGGCGTGCTGGAGTGGCTTGGGCCGCCCGTCGCGCCCTTGGTCGCGCCCCTGGCCGCACCCGTGGTCGCGGAATCGCCCGCCCCCGGCGTTCCGCCGCCGGTGGCCGAACCGCCCGCCCCCGAACTTCCGGCGATGCTGCTGCCGGACCAGCGCGCGGCGCTGGCCAACCCCGTCATCGCACCGCCCGATCCCGCGCTGCTCGAACCCTCCCGCCACGGCCCGATCCCGCGCCTCGGGCCGGAGGGGCGGTCCTCGATCCGCACCTACGCCCGCGCCTTCGACCGCGGCGACCCGCGGCCGAAGGTGGGCATCATCCTCAACAACATCGGCCTCTTCGCCTCCCACTCGGAAGACGCGATCCGCCGCCTGCCCGGCGGCATCACCCTCGCCGTCAGCCCCTACGCCTTCGGCCTCGATCCGCTGCTGGACCGCGCCCGCGCGCGCGGGATGGAGCTGCTGGCCGCGCTGCCGCTGGAGCCCGCCGGCTACGGCACCGGCGCCGACCCCGGGCCGCAGGCGCTGCTGACCGGCCTGACCCTCGCCGAGAACCTGGACCGGCTGGACTGGGCGCTCTCGCGCTTCGGCGGCTTCGTCGGCGCGCTCGGCGGCATCGGCGGCATGCGCGGCGAACGCTTCGCCGCGAATGCGGAGCTGCTCGGCACCGTGCAGGCGACGCTGACGCGCCGCGGCCTGCTCTACGTGGACCCCCGCCCCGGCGCCCCAGGTCCCGCGCGCGCCTTCGGCCGCGTCGTGGACCTGCTGCTCGACGAGCCCTCCGCCGTGCGGCCGGAAGTGGAGCGCCGCCTGGCGGAGCTCGAAGCGCTCGCCCGCGCCAACGGCTCCGCCCTCGGCCTGGCCAACAACCCCGACCCGAGCATCGTCGCCGCCATCGCGGCCTGGAGCGCCGGGCTGGAGTCGCGCGGCGCCGTGATCGCGCCTGTGACCGCGCTCCTCCGCCGGCCGGCGGAGCAGGCGGCGAGGTGAGCGAATCGCCGTCGAAGCGGGACGGCGCTGCGCGTGTAGCCGCTGCTTCGGAGGCATGGACCGGTCCGCAGGATCGTGGCCCGCAGCCCCTACTGCCACAGCATCGGCACAATGGCCTGTCCGACGCTTCGATGGTGCGGGGCGCTTGCGCGGTCGCGCTGCTCTCGACCGTGTTCGCCGCTGGGGCGGCATTGTCCGGTTTCAGCCTCGCCCAGGACGCCCGCCGGTTCCTGGCGACCGCCAGCGTGGCTGATGCGCGCATCACGGCGATCGAGCAGTCCGGCACCGGTGCGCGTGCGCAGCGCCGGTTCCACTTCGCCTTTCGCCTGCCGGACGGCACGGAGCTCACCGCGCCGGCGTGGCGACCGATGAACATGGCGGTGCCCCCGTTGCGCGTCGGCGATCGCGTCCGGGTCGTGCACGACATCGCAGATCCGATCCGCGTACAGCTGGATCACCCCGCCGCAGCCTATGGTACCTCGCGTGACTGGTACCTGATCGCGGCGCTATGCCTCGCCGGCGCCGTCGCCGTCGCCGCAGGCCTCTTCGCGCTTCACAAGCGCCACCGTGCCTCGACGACCCGCTAACGAAGCAGGGCGTCCGCTCCGCTGGTCCTGTTGCGCCTTCCGATCGCGCGACCAGGCAATTCCTGCGGCGCCTTCTCAACACCAGCCGGCGCAGGTCTTGACCGGTAGCCTGTCGCCCCCGCGAAAGCGGGGGCCCACCTTCCGGCAGCTCCGACTCGCGGCGCAGTGGGTTCCCGCTTCCGCGGGAACGACAGAAAATGGATGAGGAATTGCACCGTTCGGTATCGCGCCTCGATGAGGTCGTCCGGGATCGGAAGCACGAGGTCCATGGCTCTATCACCTTACCAAGCCGAACGCCTTCCCGTCACGCAACCCGCCGCGCCCCGCGCAGCGCGAGCCACGCGCCAATCCCCGCGCCCGCCATCGTCAGGGACGTGCCCAGCCCCGCGCCGTACTCCACATGCCCGACCACGAAGGTCATCAGCGCGCCGAACCCCATCTGCGTCGCGCCGATCAGCGAGGAGGCGGTGCCCGCGAGCTGCGGCTTCGCGCTCAGCGCACCGGCGATCGCACCCGGCTGCACCATGCCGTTGCCGATCGCGACGAAGGCCATCGGGCCGAAGAAGACCAGGATGTGCGGCGGGAAGACCAGCACGGCGATCGCGGCCAGGAACGCGCCGCCGGCGTTCAGCCACACGCCGCGCTCCAGCAGCCGCACCGCGCCCCACCGCGTGGCGTAGCGGCCGGCAATCCAGTTGCCGGCGGCGAACGCGATGGAACACGTCGCGAAGGCCAGCGCGAAGGTCACGGGCGAGTAGCCCATGCCCTGCACCACCACGTACGGCGCGCCGCCCAGGAAGGCGAAGAACACGCCGGTGGAGCACGCCGTCACGCCGGTGCACGCCCGGAAGGCCGGGATCGCCCACAGCGCGCGGAACGCATCGAGGATCGCCATCACGCCGGGCAGGGGCTGCGGCGTTGGCAGCGTCTCCGGCAGGCGCCACCAGCACACCGCCGCCAGCGGGATCGCGAAGGCGAGGCAGGCCAGCATCGTCGCGCGCCAGCCGAAGCTCTCCTCCAGCAGGCTGCCGATGATCGGCGCGAACATCGGCGCGATCGTCATGCCCATCGTGACATAGCCGAGCACGCTCGCCGCCTGGTCGCGCGGCCACACGTCGCGGATCACCGCGCGCGTCAGCACCACGCCCGCGCAGGCGCCGACCGCCTGGATCACGCGCGCGACGACGACGCCGACGATCCCCGCCGCCATCGCCGCCGCCAGGCTCGCGAATGCGTAGAGCACGAGTCCCCACATCAGCAGCGGCCGCCGCCCGAAACGGTCCGACAGCGGCCCGTAGATGAGCTGCCCCGCCCCCACCGCCAGCAGGTAGAGCGTGACGGTGAGCTGCACCGTTGCCGTGCTCGCGCCGAGGTCGCGCCCCATCGCCGGCAGCGAGGGCACGACGACCTGCATGGTGAAGGGCCCGATGCCGATCATCGCGACGAGCAGCCAGATTGGCGGCCGCGCGAGGAGGCGGGCTTCGGGGGGCGTATCGCGCGGGCTCAAGGTGCGCGCAGCCTACGCCCGCCAGCGCGGGTGCGACACCCGCGTGGTGCCCATGCCAGCCAGTCGAACTTCGGGGCCGTCGTTCCCGCGGAAGCGGGAACCCATCGCGTCGCAAGTCGAACCTGCGGCACGATGGACCCCCGCTTCCGCGGGGGTGACGGCACAGGGCCTGAAGCGTGCCCGGCGCAGGATCAAACCACCACGATGTCCCCTGCCGTGACGATCGCGTTCCGCACATCCGCCACCAGCACGCGCCCCGCACCCGCGCCGTCCGTGTCCCACCAGAGCTGGCGCGTATCCGTCTCGAACACGAAGGTGCCCACGCCCGCATCCGTCGCCTGCCCCGCGCGGTTCGCGACGTAGCGCGCGGGATCGAGCGCACCCGCCGCGAGCGTCGGATCGAACGCGCTGCCGAGCACGCCGATCCGGTCCTCGCCGGTGCGGAACCCGATGATCAGGTCCGCCTCTCCGGCGGCCGGCAGCGCGGTGAACAGGAACAGGTCGGCGCCGAAGCCGCCGATCAGCTCGTCGCGTCCCGCGCCGCCATCCAGCGTGTCGGCGCCGTTCACGCCCTGCAACGTGTCATTGCCGTCGCCGCCGCGCAGCAGGTCGTCGCCGTCCTGCCCGATGACGCGGTCCGCGCCGCCGGCGCCGTCAATCGTGTCGTCGCCGGCCGCGCCCAGCAGCAGGTTCGCGCCGCCATTGCCGAGCAGGACGTTGTCGAGGTCGTTGCCGAACAGGTCGAGGTCGGCGCTGCCTTCCAGCACGCCGCCTTCCACCTCCGCCGCCAGCCGCAGCGAGACGGATGCGCTGATCGTGTCCGCGCCCTCCCCTGCGGCTTCCACCACGCGGTCGCCGCGGTCGCCGACGCGGAACAGGTCGTTGCCGATGCCGCCCGCCAGCGTGTCGCGCCCCGCGCCGCCGTCGAGCGTATCGGCCCCGCCCTCGCCATCCACGCTGTCGTTGCCGGCGCCGAGCACCAGGTTCTCCCCGAAGGCGCGGAAATCGAAGCGCGCGAGCGAGGGATCGTGGTCGGAGACGCCGGTCGCGAGGTCGCTGTTGACATGCACGATGTCGAAGGCCGGCGCGGCCGCCAGCAGCGCGTTTGTGACCAGTATGTGGTCGAGGAGCTGCGCATTGCCCTGGAAGTTGTAGCCATAGCGCTCGTTCGCCGGGAGGGTCGCCTCGGCCAGGTCGGTCAGCACGCGCGCGCCGCCGCCCGCCGTGCCGTCCAGCGTGCGGAGCGGCGCCGACCAGGTGAAGTCGTTCAGATCGCCGAGGACGATCACCTTGGCATCGGCGTCGGCCGCCAGCAGCGCATCCACGCGCGCGTTGACGACCCGCGCCTGCTCGATGCGTTGCAGCTCGCTGCTCAGGACGGGCGGCTGCACGTTGCCGAACACCGCGTTGTCGCCGCCCTTCGAGTTGAAGTGGTTGTTGATGACGGTGACGGTCTGGCCGTTGAACGTGAAGACGCCTTCCAGCGGCTTGCGGCTGCTGGCGAAGTCGTCGCCGGCGAAGCCGTCGGCCTCGCCGGGGTTCGGATCGGTGATCCGCGTGGTGTCCACCAGCGACACGATGTCGGGACGGTAGAGGAAGGCCGGGCGGATGTTGGCGTTGGGCTGGCCGCCATCCGTGTTCGGCATCGGCGGGTTCTCATAGGCGAAGGCGTAGGTGATGCCGTAGGTCGCCTGGATCAGGTCCACCAGCACCTGCAAGGTGCGCGCGGAGTCCACGTCGCTGCTGATCTCGGCGCCGTCATTGTCCTGCACCTCCTGCAACGCGACGATCGCCGGCGCGGCCAGGTTCTCCGCGATGTGGCGGGCATGCGTGGCGTACTTGCCGCTGCCGACATCGTCGTCGGATTCGCCGAGGCGCGTGTAGAGGTCGTTGCCGGCCACGCTGCCCGCCGCGGTATCCTCGACCTCGGCGTCCAGGTTCTCGACGTTGTAGGTGGCGACGGTGAGCTGGCGCAGGTCGCGCGTGATCGCCGTCGTCTCCTCCGCCAGCGTGGACGGCGTCGCGACCGTCACGCCGGTGACCAGCACCTCGTAGTTCTGGAAATCGTAGTTCACGACGCCCGTCACGGTCTGCAGCACCGCGCCGACCGACACGCTCGGCAGGTCCACGTCGGGGGTGAGGTCATCGAGCTGGATGCGCTCGGGGTTCACGTCCGTCGGCCCGAGCAGCGGCGCGCCGCGGGGCGTGAGCGAGGCGGGGTCGTAGGTGCCCTCCGCCAGCACCCAGATCTCCTCGTTCGGCGGGCCGGCGGCGTTGGCGGAGTTGGCGGGATCGCGCGTGCGGAACTCGCTGGTGATGGAGACGGCGACGGGGTTCGGCAGCTGGACGAGCATGCCTTCCAGGCTCTCGTAGAAATCCGCCGCGTCGGTCGCGATGTCGAAGCTGGTGAACCCGTCATCCTCGACGCCGCCGGTGGGCGGCAGGCGGCCGCCGGTGCCGATGATCGTCGGCGCGATCGTGCTGTTGCCGCCGAGTTCCACGATGCTCGCGCCCGTCAGGCTGGCGTTGAGCTGGGTGAGCGTCAGGTTGTTGGTCGCCGCGCGGAACTCGTCCACGCGCGCGCCCAGCACGCGGACCGTCTCGCCCACCGTGATCGTCGCCGCGGGAGCGGTGCTGGTGAAGACGAAGATGCCGTCCGAGGTGCGCTCGTCGGCGTCCGGCGTCGGATCCTGGATGTAGAAGCCGTTGCCGGCGATGGCGGTGACGACGCCCTCGACGTTGTAGCGGTTGTTGCCGGAGTTCCCGGCCTGCGCGACGTTGCCGGTGCCGGTCGGGTTGCCCGTCAGCGTCGTCGCGAGCGGGGAGCGGTGGCCGGCGCCCTGGATGGCGGCGATCTCGGTCAGCACGACCTCGTCGTTGGTGATCGTGCCGACCCCTTGCGCATCCGCCAGCGTCGCACCGCCGACGAGGTTCGTCAGGTTCACCAGCACGGTCTCGTCCGGCTCCGCCGCCGTGTCGCCGTTGACGGTGACGCTGATCGTCTGCGTCAGCGCGCCGCCCGCCGCGAAGCTCAGCGTGCCGCTCGTCGCGACATAGTCGCTGCCCGCCGTCGCGGTGCCGTCGGCCGTCGCGTAGTCCAGCGTGAACGCCCCGGCATTGCCGCTGCGCGTGACGGTGAAGGTCAGCGTCGCCGTGCCGGCATTGCCTTCCGCGACGCTCAAATCGTTGATCGAGACGGTCTCGCCCGGCGTGCCGCCGAAGCTCTGGCCGCCGTTCACCGCGCCGGGCGTGTCGTCGGTCGCGAGCGTCCAGGCGAAGTCGGCGTATTCGTCGCCGGTGCCGGTCAGCGCGAGGGAGCCGCCGACGGGATCGCCGCCGCCCTCGATCACGCCGACATCGGTGCTCGTCACACCATCCGCGACGCCGCCGGAGGCGGTGAAGGAGCCCTCGTAGCTGAGGAACTGCACGAGCGTCGTGCCGTTCGCCAGCGCGATGCCGTCCGGCTCGTTGTTCGTCGCGTTGCCGTTCTGGATGCCGGCGATCGCGAAGGAAACGGTGCCGAAGCCACCCCCCTGGTCCGGGATCGTGCCCGTCAGGTTCGTCGTGGAGTAGGCCGTCCGCTGCGTCGGGTTGCCGTTGTAGAGCACGAGCGACCAGCCGGAGAGGTTCGTGCCGGCGGTGCCGGCGACCTCGATGAACTCTCCGGCATCGGTGCCGGCGTTGTCGTAGTGGAACTCGTTGATCCAGACGGCCATGACGCGTGCGTTCTCCCGAATCGGTGCGGGAGTGTGTTGGGGCAGGTCGCCGCGCGCAATTACGGCCAGATGAAATCCTACGGACGGAGTGCCGTCAGCGCGGCAATCGGCCGCACGCCGGCTTCCGACGCAACCGCGGCGAGGCGTTCGGCGTCCGCCGCTTCGCCATGCGCGTGGGCGGCGAGGCCGGTCAGCGCCCAGACCGCGTCGAGGCCGGCCGCCGCCGCCCCGGCCAGGTCGGTACGCGGGCTGTCGCCGATGGCGACCACGCGCGCGCGATCGGCGATGCCGAGCGCATCGAGCACGGGCGCGTACACCGCCGGATCGGGCTTGCCGATCTCGCGCGCCTGCGGGCCGCCGAGTGCCGCGTAGAGGTCGGCGAGCGCGCCGGCGCAGATCACGCGATCCTCGCCGACCATCACGTGCCGGTCCGGGTTGACGCAGAGCATAGGCAGGCGCCGCGCGGCGCAGGCTTCGAGCATCGGGCGGTACGGCCCGACATCGCCGTTGCCGCGATCGGGGTCGGGGCCGGTGTTCAGCACCCATTCCGCCTCGGCCGGATCGGCGACGAGCTTCAGGTCGCGATCCTCCACCACGGAGAGGTCGCGCTCCGGGCCGATATGCAGCGCGCGTCTTCCGTAGCGATGCGCGCCGCCGAGTTCGCGCCAAGCCAGCTCTCCGCTGGTGATCGTGGCGTCCCACAGCGCGCGGTCCAGCCCCATGGCGGTGAGCGTCGCGTCCACCACATGGCTGCGCCGCGGCGCGTTGGACAGCAGCGCGACCTGCTTGCCGCGGGCCTTCAGCATCGCCAGCGCCTCGGCCACGCCGGGATAGGGGCGGCGGCCGTCATGCAGCACGCCCCAGATGTCCAGGATGAAGCCGTCGTAGCGATCGGCGAGCGGGGCGATGCCGTCCAGGATCCGCATCAGGTGTCGGCGCCCACGATGTCCGCGATGTCGCGCACGCCGTCGCGGCGCAGGAGAGCAGCCAGCTCGCGCTTGATCCGCGGGACCAGCACCGGTCCCTCATACGCGAAGGCGGCGTAGAGCTGCACGAGCGAGGCGCCGGCGCGCAGCTTCTCGAGCGCGTGCGCGCCGGTCGAGACCCCGCCGCAGCCGATCAGCGTCAGCCCCCGCCCGCGCGAGAGCCGCGCGACGCGCCGCAGCAGCGCGGTCGCGCGGTCGCGCAGCGGCGGGCCGGAGAGACCGCCCGCCTCGCCGCGATGCGCGGAACGCAGCCCGTCGCGCGAGACCGTGGTGTTGGAGACGACCAGGCCGGCAATGCCGTGCGCGACGGCGGCCTCCGCGATCGGCTCTTCCGCGCCCTCGGCCAGGTCGGGCGCGATCTTCACGAGGATCGGCGGGCGCGGGCCGGGGAGCGATTCGCGCGCGGCGCGCAGCGCGGCGAGAATCTCGGACAATTGCCGCTCCCCCTGCAGGTCGCGCAGGCCCGGCGTGTTGGGCGAGGAGACGTTCACCGCGACGTAGTCCGCCAGCGCGGCGACGCGCGCGTACAGCGCGGGGTAGTCGCGGACGGGGTCGGCGCCGTCCTTGTTAATGGCGATGTTCACGCCGAGCACGGCCGGGCGCGGCCGCGGCAGCGCGGCGATGCGCGTGGCGAAGGCCTCGATGCCCGCATTGTTCATGCCCATGCGGTTGATGACGGCATCGTCCTCCGTCAGCCGGAACAGGCGCGGCTTCGGGTTGCCGGATTGCGGGCGCGGCGTGACCGACCCGGCCTCCACGAAGCCGAAGCCGAGGCGCATGAGGGCGCCGACCGCGACGGCCGACTTGTCGAAGCCTGCGGCGAGGCCGATCGGGTTGGCGAAGTCGAGGCCGAGCGCGCGGGTCCGCAGGATCGGGTCCGCGGAACGATCCGCGCCGGCCAGCCGCAGGCGCAGCGCGCGCAGCGCCAGGTCGTGCGCGCGCTCGGGATCCACGCCGCGCATCAGCGGCATGAGGGCGGAGGCGAGGCGGGGGGTCATGTGCGGCGCGTGTGTGCGTCAGACCGCGGTCGCGGTCCAGTCCGGCGTGCCGCTCCAGGCGAGGCGCCACGCGGCGCCGGGCGCCACGTCCTGCACGACGTTGGGCTGGAAGGCGACGAGGCAGGTGCCGCCGGGATGGCGCACGGAGGGATAGACCAGGCCGCGCGACCCGCCCTCCACCAGCGCGCGGGCGAGGGCCTGGCCGGCGGGGTAGCCGATGGCCGGGTCGTCGTGCAGGCACCCCGGCGCGGGACGCACGTCGCGCAGGTCGTGGAAGCGGCCGATGAAGCCGGCGTGGAGCGCGCGGTACTGCGCCTCGTCGTGGTAGTGGCCGATGAAGCCGAGTTCGCGCGTGCGGTGGAAGGCGACCTCGTGCAGCGCCGTGTGGTCGTCGAAGGCGCAATACCAGGCGCCGCGCGCGGCGCCGTTGAAGCGGTTGCCGCCCGTCCGCGTGTAGGTGAAGGCGGCGGCGATGAAGGTGTGGCCCCAGCGGTCGAGGTCGGCCGTGACCGCGGGGCGGACCAGGCGGCGGCTGGTGCGGCCTTCCAGGCGTTCGAGGATCGCGAGCTCGTCCTCATCGTCCACCAGCGCGCGCAGCACCGGCGGCTTCCAATGCGCGGTGGGGATCAGGCGGACGGTGCGACCCTGCGCGATCCGGCGCAGCGGGATTTCGGGGATCAAGAGCCGCCGCGCAGCGCGTCCACGTAGTCGCGCGTGGCGAGGATCGCGGGCAGGCCGCCGTCGCGCATATGGGCGACGGGCGAGAGGCCGCCGAAGAGCGGGCCGCGGTTGGGCAGGCGCGGCCAGCGATCCGCCAGCTCGTCGTTGAAGTAGAGGTGGAGCGCCTTGTAGAGGCCGACCAGCGCGCTGGCGCGGGTCAGGCGGTCGTCGTCGAGCGTGCCGGACCAGGACTCGGCCTTCATGCGGCTCCAGGTGCGTTCGGAGACTCCAGCGAGGCGCGCGGCATCCGGGCCGGGGACGCGCCAGGCGGCGAGGACGCGGCGCAGCGCCTTGACGGCGACGGCGGCCGTGCGGTCCGCGTCGGTGGGGGCGTGGCGTTCGGCCTGACGGGGCTGCGGGTGCATCGTCCTTTCCTCGGCTGCGCCAGATGGCGAGGTCGGGGCTGCCATTTGGCTATAGCTGATGCTAGATCAAGGTCGCGATGCCCGCAAACCCCTTCACCGGCCCCCTCCTCATGCTCGCCGGGATCGGCCTGTTCGGGCTGCTGGATGCGATCAGCAAGCTGCTCTCGGCGGAGCACGGCGTCTGGCAGGTGCTGCTGGTGCGCTTCGCGACGATCCTGGCAGTCGTCCTCGCGATCCGGACGGTGCGGCCGGGCTGGGGCGGGCCGCTGCGGACGCGGCACGCGCGAATCCATGCGGCGCGGGCGGTCGCGATGCTGGCGAGTGCCGCGTGCTTCTTCATGACCTTCTCCCACCTGCCGCTGGTGGAGGGCTACCTGGTGTTCTTCACCTCGCCCTTCTTCGTCATGGCGATGGCGGCGGTGGGGCTGCGGGAGGTGCCGCCGCGCGCGGCCTGGGCCTGGGCGGGGGTGGGCTTCGCGGGCGTCGCGATCGGGCTGGCGCCGGGGCTGGCGGGCGGCGTCTCCGGCGCGGCCGAGGGCTATGCGTGGGCGCTGGCGGGGACCTTCTGCTACTCGCTCGTCTTCGTGCTGAACCGCGCGCTGCGCGGCGAGGCGGGCTTCGTCGCGGTGATGGTCTGGCCGGCGCTGCTGGGGCTGCTGGTGATGCTGGGGCCGGGCGTCGCGACCTGGGTGGCGCCGAGCCCGCGCGCGATGGCGCTGATGGTGGCGAATGGCGTGCTGGTCGGCGCGGCGACGGCGCTGCTGGCGATGGCCTTCCGGCATGCCAGCGCCTCGCGCCTCGCGCCGTTCAACTATTCCGGGCTGGTGTGGAGCGTGCTGTTCGGGTTGCTGCTGTTCGGCGACGTGCCCTCGGGCGCGATGGTACTCGGCGCGGCGGTGGTGGTGTTCGCCTGCGCGATGAGCGAGCGGGCGGCGAGGACGGAGGCGCGGGCGTGACGGGACCGCGGATCGAGACGGCGCGGCTGGTGCTGCGGCCGCATGTGCCCGGCGACTTCGCGGATATCGCGCGGCTCTGGGGCGATCCGGCGGTGACGCGGTTCATCGGCGGCAGGCCCTCGACGGCGGAGGAGAGCTGGGCGCGGCTGCTGCGCTACCTCGGGCTCTGGCCGGCGCTGGGCTTCGGCTACTTCGCGGTGACGGATCGGGCGACCGGGGCGTTCCTCGGCGATGTCGGGCTCGCCGATTTCCACCGGGACATCGCGCCCTCGCTCGTCGGCATGGCGGAGGCGGGCTGGGTGCTCGCGCCGGAGGCCTGGGGACGGGGGATCGCGACCGAGGCGCTGATGGCGGTGCTGGACTGGTACCGCGCGACGCCGGCGGCGCGGCCGGTGGCGTGCATCGTGGCGCCGGACAATGCCGGGTCGCTGCGCGTCGCGCGGAGATGCGGGTTCGTGGAGTGGTTGGAGACGATCTATCGCGGGCAGGCTACGGTGGTGATGCGGAGGGCGTGATCGGGGGGCGCGGGTGGGTTCCCCCCACCCCGGCCAGCCTGCGTAAGCGGCTGCGCCGCAACTCCGGCGTCCGACGCCGTTGGCGTCGAACCACCCGTGAACGGGGGAGGGAGAAGAAGGTCAGAAATCCGCGGGAAAGTCGTGCGTGCCGTCGGGGCGCAAGGGCAGTTGCGTGGCGGAGAGGACGGCGGTGACGGGCAGCGCTCCGTAGAGGTGGGGGAAGAGGCCGGGGCGGTTGCCGCCGCTCGCGGGTTCCCATTTGAGGGCGTCGCCGAGGCGGGTGGTGTCGGCCTCGATGAGCCAGAGGTCGGGGACGTTGCGGCGATGCTTCGCCGCGCTCTCCCGCACCTGGGAGGCGGTCGAGAAGTGGAGGAAGCCATCGCGGCGGTCGTCGGGGCTGCCGTGGTAGGCACCGGCGCGCTCGGCCTCGCGCCAGTCGGCGTCGCGGATGAGGGTGTAGCTGCTGCGGTCCATGCGGGGCAGGCTCTCGCGACGCCACCGCCGCTGGCAAGGTCATTCGGCCTCCTCGGCGCGGGCGCCGAAGCCGATGCGGCGGTGCGGCAGGTGCTGGGCGGAGATCGCGGCGGCGGTCGCGGCGCGGCTGACCTCGTCGAGCTTCTCCTCAAGCCGGGCGAGCTGCTGCGTCATGCGGTGGTCCATGTCGCGGATCAGCGAGAGCGGCACGTAGGTGCGCGCGACTTCCAGCTTGAAGGCGGTGAGGTCGTCGCGGGCGGTGTCGTGCGGGGGCGGCTCGGCACGCGCGGCGGTCTCGCGGCGGAGCTGGGCGATCATCCAGAGCAGGGCGAGGACGAGGGGCGTGTCCGCGAAGGCGGCGATCAGTTGCGGGGGGAGGTCCATGGGGGGTTCACCATGCGCTTGAAGGGGCGTGGGGGCGGGGGCAGGTTCGGGCGATGTGGAACGAACCGTATCTCGAGACGTGCTGCCGCTCGGCGCTGCACCGGCTGACGCTGGTGGGCGGGGCGGGGCGGCCGGCGGGGCTGAAGGACGGGCCGTGCCTGGAGCGGCTGTGCGCCATGGGGCTGGCGCGGGTGCGGGGGGATGGGCGGTACGAGATCACCTGCGAGGGGGTGGAGAGGCATGGGGTGGAGGTGCTGAGGCGGGTGGGGTGATGGCGTAGGGCGGGGTGGCGTGGAGCGTCGGTGAGGTGGGTCCCCGCTTTCGCGGGGACGACAAGGGTTGGGCGACCGAGGGCGGTTTTGTTACGAGTAGTTGGTAGGCTTGGACTGTCGCCCCCGCGAAAGCGGGGGCCCACCGTCGGGATGCACGATGTTCGTCTATCTGCTCGCCAGCCGGCGCAACGGGACGCTCTACGTCGGCGCGACGAACGACCTGGTCCGGCGCGTGTGGGAGCACCGGCAGAAGGCGGTGCCGGGGTTCACGGCGGAGTACGGGTGCGAGCGGCTGGTGTGGTTCGAGGCGCATGACGGCGCCGAGGCGGCGATCGCGCGGGAGAGGCGGATCAAGAAGTGGCGGCGGGCGTGGAAGATCGCGCTGATCGAGATGGGGAATCCGCATTGGGTTGATCTCTATCCGGCGATCGCGGGCTGGCGGTGAGGTGGGTCCCCGCTTTCGCGGGGACGACGGGAAGGAGGGTCAGGTCATGCCTCTCCAGCTTGGCGGGGCGCTGCGCGGGGGGAGCGTGGGGAGGCGGATGGGTTCGGAGAGGAGGCAGCCGGCGACGGCGTCGAGGGCGTCGTCGTGGGTGCTCGCCTCGGGGCGCCAGGCGGACATTTCCTGCGCAAAGCGGGTGCGGAAGACGGCGTCGTGGGCGGAGAGGCGGCGGGCGGCGAGCACCGGGTCGAGGGCGCCGAGGATGCGCTGGGACTTCGGGACGCGGCTGGTGACCTCGACGATGCTGGCGGCGATGCCGGCGCGGGAGAATTCCTGGCGCAGCAGGCCGGGGAGGAAGCGGCCGATGCCGTTGGTCTCGACCCGCAGCACGGGGAGGAGCAGGTCGCGGACGATGGCGGCCACCGCGCGACATTGCTGGGTCGCGGGGTCCTCCGCCGCGCCGGGGTCGTGGGTGAGGTAGGCGAGGCGGTGGAGGTAGTGGCGGCCCTCGGCGTCGGCGTAGGTGGCGGCGAGCGCGCTGGCGTCGCCCGAGCCCGGGCGGCCGAAGGCGGGGTCCCACCAGGCGCCGCCGGAGACCAGCCGCGTGCCCATCAGCGTCAGCACGCCGCGGCCATTCGCTTCGCGGTAGTCGGGCTCGGCGGCGTAGCGGGCGATGAGCGCGGGATCGAGGCGCGCGGCCTCGTCGGCCACGGTCTGCAGCAGCATCTGGCGCGCGAAGGCCAGCGGGCCGACGCGGGTGCGGAGTGCGGCGATCGCGTCGGCGGTGAAGCGCTCGGGCCAGGTGCTGTCGCCATTGCCGTCGAGCAGCGGGATGACCAGGCGGCGGTAGCCGGAGAGGGTCGGGCTGGTCTCGGCGTAGAGGCTCTCGGCGGTGTGCGGCGTGCCGACGAAGAGGGTGGCGCCGCCGGGGGTGAGGACGAACTCGGCCTCGATCAGGCGCTCGCGCAGCTCCTCGCGCTTGGCGGGCGTGTCGCAGTTGCCGGCGACTTCCACGTCGTCGCAGACGATCATCTCGGCCCGCGCGCCGGTGATGTTGCCGGTGATGCCGGCGGCGAGCATGGAGGCGTCGCGCAGCACGGCGGGGCGGGCGACGGTGAAGCGGTCGGCGGCCCAGCTACCGTCCTCGCGGTCCGGGAGGAGGGCGCCGCAGAGCGGGTGGCGGGCGAGGATGCGGCGGACGGTGGCGACCATGCGGGTGGCGAGCGCGTGGTCGGCGGCGAGCACGAGGATGCGGGTGTCGGGGTTGCGGTAGAGCCGCCAGGCGCAGAACAGGCCGATCAGGGTGGATTTGCCGGCGCCGCGGAAGGCCATGAGGAGCAGGCGGCGGTCGCCGGCTTCGAGCGCCGCTTCCAGCCAGCGCAGGATGCGGCGGTGGAGGGTGGGGGTGGGCAGGCGGGCGCGGGTGTTCCAGATCCAGGCGAATTCGAGGAGGTCGGCGGGGCGTTCGGCGGGGCGTTCGGCGGGGGGTGTGATCATGTTTTGTTCTCGTGTGCGATGCCCGTGCGCGCCTCCGCCAGGACGTCGTCCGTGCTGGGGTCCGCGTCGGGTGCTGCGGCGTCCTGCGCATCACGGAGGATCGCCAGATGGCCATATGCGGCGTCGGCCGCGGCGATGCGGCCGATGAAGTGCTTCGGGTCCTCGGTCGCGGTGTCGGAGATGAAGCCGAAATAGTCCTCGCGCAGCTTCTCCGTCGCGAGTTCCTGCAGCTCCGGCGGGAGGACGGGTGTCTTCGGCGCGACGGGCTTGGCGCGCCTCACGACTTCAGCACCCGCACGCGCACCGTGCCGGCGGCGAGGTCCACCGCGGCGCCGCTGCGGTTCCAGGCGGTGACGGTGACGGTGTCCTGGGCGCCGATCTGGGAGAGGAAGACGACGCCGGAGGTGGAGAGCGAATAGGCGGCCTGCACGAAGTCGCCGGGGCGGGCGCCGGCGACCGCGACGTTCGTCTGCGCGCTGCCGCCGGCGGCGATGGAGGGCGGGTCCCAGGGCTGCTCGGCGATCAGCTCCCGCGTGCCGTGGTTCAGGTCGGGGAGGCCGTAGAGCACGGCCGGCGCGTGGCGCGGGTCGCAGAGGAGGCGCATGGCGCGCAGCTCGTAGTCGTTCGACAGGCGCGCGACGCCGATGACCGCGTAGGCCACCTCCGGCGCGAGGCGCACGGCCTGGAGGCGGGTCAGCGTCGCATCCTCCATGTCGGCGGAGCCCTGCCACCAGCGCGCGGTGGCGTTCCAGACCACGGAGCCGCCGGAGGCGAGGACGAGCCCGCCGCCGGCATCCGTCAGCAGGTTCATGTTCGCGTCGAAGGTCATCACCATCAGGCGGGGGCTGTCGGCGTCGAGGGCGAGGGCGAATTCCTTGCAGGCCCGCGCATCCACCACGAAGCCGATGGCGCGGCCGCCGCCGAGACTGACGCCGCGGCTGGTGAGCGCCAGGTTGTCGAGGGCGGGGAAGGTGAAGTCGGCGAGCGTCGCCGGCGTGCCGGTGACGTTGGAGGAGAGGATCGCGAGCCGCTCGAAGCCGGTCTCGGTGGCGTTCCAGCGGATGGCGGCGGCGCGCATGTTCGGCACGGAGGCGAGTTCGCGCGACGCGCCGAGGAAGGGCGCGGCCTGGTGGTTCGCGCGGACGACGCCGCCGAGGCGGGTGGTGCTGGCCGTGTGCTGCACCTCCACGCCATAGGCCTGGCTGGCCCAGGCGACCTCGTACACGTGGTCCTGCGCGGCCCCGGTATGGCGGGCGACGAAGGGGCTGCAGCCTTCCATCCGCAACGCGCGGGCGATGACCGCGCGGCTGCTGACCTCGGACAGGAAGGGGATGCCGGAGATCGGGCGGCCCTCGGCGTTCAGCTCGAAATTCGGGCCGTCGAAGAGGTGGCGGTTGTGCGCGACATAGGCGCCGGGGGCGGCGGAGAGGCGGATGCCGAACCGGTCCTTGTCCAGGTGGACCGTGCTGCCGACCGCGAAGTGGCCGCCGTAGTAGCGGATGGAGGTGTTCCACGCGCCGGCGGTCGCGCAGTGGATGTCGAGGCCGATGCGGTTGTTGACGAAGCGGCCGAGGAGGAGCGTCGTGTCCTCGAAGCCGCGGCCGTCGCCGAGGGTGCGGACGCCGATGGTGAAGCCGGTGACCTCGCGGATCTCGACCGTGCTGGCATCGAGGTTGCGGAGCACCAGGCCGATGTCGGATTCGCTCGACCAGTCGGATTGGGTGGCGCGCAGCACGGTCAGGCCGGTCAGCAGCTTGCGCGCGTTGCGGGCGGTGCCGCCGTCGCCGATCGTCAGCGCCGCCCCGCCGGCGGGGCCGGCGTAGAGGACCGCGCCGCGCATCACCAGGCCGGCGGCGGCGCCGGGCAGGGTGAGGGGGAGCGTGGTGCGGAAGGTGCCCTCGCCGACCAGCAGCGTCTTGCCCGCGGCGGCGGCGGCGTTCATCGCGGCCTGCAGCGCGGGGCCGTCATCGGTGACGCCGTCGCCGGTCGCGCCGAAGTCGCGGGCGGAGAGGCGCTCGGCGAGCTTGTCCTCGGCGGTGCGCGGCACGGCGCCGGGGAAGGGCGCGGTCAGCAGCGTGGATTCGCGCGGGAAGACGGCGGCGTTGCCGTTGGCGTCGAAGCCGAGCAGGCGGTTGGCGCGGGCGGGGCGCAGCGGGAGGGTGAGCGTGCCGCCGATCTCCGAGGGGTCCTGGCGGAGGGCGCCGCCGACCTCGTCGCGCTGTTCCTGGAGTGCCGCGGTCATGCGGTCCAGCTCGTCGTTGAGGGTGCGGGCGCGGAGCAGGCCGTTGTCCTGGAAGTCCGTGTTGCGCTCCACGCGGATGCGGCGGCGGAGGGTGACGGTGGTGTTGCTCGACGGAGGTGTGGCGAGGGTGACGGTGCCGCCGCTGCTGGTGCCGGCGCCGGTGATGCTGAAGCCGCCGCCGAGGGTGACGGGGCCGAGGCGGATTTCCAGGTCCTCGGGGTCGAAGATCGGGAAGGGGAAGGCGAAGGCGGTGCGGGTGCCGTCGGCGAGGTACTGGATGCGCGGCGCGACGTCGCCGATGCGGATGTGCTCGGGCATGGGGGGGTTCCGGGGGGTGGGTGGGGTGTGCTCGTGGGCCCCCCCTCCCCAGCCCTCCCCCGCGAGGGGGGAGGGAGTCGGTGGCGCGGGGGGGTGCTTGTGGCCCCCCCTCCCCGGCCCTCCCGCGCAAGCGGGGGAGGGAGTGGTTGCGCGGGGGAGGGAGTGGGGGTGCGTCAGTCGAGGAGGCTGCGGGCGGCGGTGCCGAGGGTGGTGCCGGCGCGGAGCCAAGGGGTGAGGGTGGCGTCGTCGTTGAGGAGGCTGCGGCGGCCGGCGGCGAGGCGGGCGGAGAAGACGGCGTCGCTGTCGGCCTGCGCGGCGGCGGCGTCGCGGCGGAGGCCGGCGGCGAGGGCGGCGGCGCTGCCCTCGTCGGGGCTGACGCCGCCGGCGGCGAGGCGGGCGCGGGCGCTGGCGAGGGTGCCGGCGAGGCGGGCCTCGCGGGCGCGGGTCTCGGCGGCCTGCTGCGCGGCGACCCCCGCGGCGCGGGCGCGGGCGGTCTCCTGCTGCATGCGCGCCTGGGCGGATTGCGCCTGCGCCTGGCGGGCGGCGCCGAGCAGCGTGGCGCCGGTGCCGAGCAGCGTGGCGATGGGGGCGAGCTGGGCCATCAGTCGTTCATCCTCGTATCGGTGGTGACGGAGAGCAGCGTCAGCGGCAGGGGAGCGTCGCCGGCGATGCGCCAGAGCGGGGCGAGGGCGTCGCGGCGCCAGCCGAGGGCGCGCAGCGTCACGTCGCCGGTGAAGGGGGCGGGGGGCGCGTCGAGGAGCGGGGTGTCGAGGCGGCGGAAGGGCACGGGCTGGGGGCCGCGGCCGAGATCCACGGCGAGCGCGGGTGTCGCCAGCAGGCGGAAGGTGGCGGAGACCAGGCGGAGGGGGGCGGCGCCGCCGGGGGGCAGGGGCTCGATCTCGTGGGCGAAGGGCAGGCCGGCCGCGACGCTCGCGGCGGGCGGGTCGAGGGTGATGCGGCCGGCGGTGACGCGGGCGGGCTCGCGCGGGGCGCCGTCGGCGAGGACAGCGATGTCCAGCCCTTCGAGGTGGGCGAGGCCGGTCCACTCGTCCTGCGGCGCCGCGGCGGTGCCGGAGAGGGCGGCGTCGAGGCCGAGCGCGGCGTCGAAGCGTTCGAGGCGGTGCGCGCCGTAGCGTTCGACGACGACATGGACGCGGCCCTCGGTCTCGGCGACGGCGCGGAAGAAGCCCAGCGTCTCCTGCCGGGTCCAGGCGATCACCTGCTCCGCGCGGTAGAGGGTGAGGGTGGCGATGGCGCCGTCGGCGGTGACGAGGTGCAGCAGCCGCGTCGTCTGGTCGTAGGCCATGGAGACGGGCGCGGCGACGAGGTGGCGGGCGACGAGGGCGAGATCGTTCGCCTGGTAGCTGTCGCCGACCTCGGTATAGGCGAATTCGTGCAGCGCCTGGCCGGAGCGGGCGACGAAGACGGTGCTGCCGTCCACGTCCACGGGCGGGATCATGCGGTCCACCGGGCTGCCGACGCGCGTCTGGCGGGAGAGCTGGATGGAGGACGGCGTCAGCGGGTCGCCGGTGACCATCCACTCGGCGCCCGAGGTGAAGACCTGGAGGTGGCGGCCGGAGAAGACGCCGCGGATGGCGTTCACCTGGTCGGACAGCAGGGCGAACTCGATCGCCTCGTCGTCGAGCCCGGTGCCCGGGTCGAAATCGCCGAGGTCGCCGGTGCGGGAGAGGAAGAGGCGGTTCGGCAGGTCGCGCGACCCGCCGAGGACGAGGCGGGCCTGGTGGAAGCAGGCGGAGACGGGCCAGCCGCGACGGGCGCTGAAGGCGCTCTCCTCCCAGTCGGCGGTGGCGTTCGCGTCGGGCAGCTCGTCCTCGACGGTGCAGGAGACGGTGGCGGCGTCCACGAGCGCGTTCACGACGAGGCGCCTGCCGGCGACCTTCAGGCGCGTGCCGACGTGCAGCGGGGAGAAGACGGGGGCGGAGGCGGTCAGGTTGACGGTGCCGACGGTGGCGTTCGGCTGCACCGTCACGCCGGGGTGGAAGTTGTGGAACGGCAGCCGGGTGAAGGCGAAGTCGGCGAGGCTCCAGGCGGTGTGGCCGGTGCGGGTGATGCGCTTCGGCGGCAGTTCCGGGTGGAGGATGATCAGCGTGTCGGCGTTCTGGGTCCAGGCGAGCTGGGGGAGCATCCAGCCGCTCCAGGGGACGGCGAAGGAGGCGACCTCCGTCTCGTCCAGGAAGACCTGGAGGCGGCCTTCGGTGAGGACGAGGAGGTAGGTCTGCTCGGTGTTGAACTCGAAGGGGATGAGGCGGGCGGGGCCGGGGAGGGTGGCGACGTGCCGGAGGCCGGGACGGCGGGCGACGCCGCCGGTCGGCTGGATGACGACGTTTCGCAGGCGGCGGGCGCCGTTCTCGAAGGCGCGGAGATCGGCGCGGCCGTAGAGCTCGGGGGCGAGCTCGCCGGCGGCGAAGCTCGCCTTGGTGCGGCGGGTGGCGGCGGGCATGGGGTGGGTTTCCTTCGGGCAGGGGGTTGCCCCCTCCCCCCTGCCCCCTCCCGCGAGGGGAGGGGGTGGGTTGTCAGCCGCGGGCGGTGATGAGGGGGAAGTCGGCGAGGGCGCGGGGGGTGTCCTGCTGGCTGTCCACCAAGCGGGCGGCGCGGAGCTCGGTGTCGGCGAGGCGGAAGAGGAGTTCGGAGCGGGAGGCGGATTCGGTCAGCGGGAGGCAGAATTCGGCGGCGAGGCGGGCGACGAGGGCGGCGGCGAAGAAGGGGGGGAAGGCGCTCTCGTCCGGGCGGAAGACGTAGGTGAGGGTGACGGCGCCGGCGTCGGCGTGGAGCGCGGCCTCGTGGATGCGGTAGGGGATGCGGCCGGCGGAGAGCGCGCGGAGGAAGGCGGGCGGCAGGGCGAAGGCGTTCGCGAAGTCGGCGTGCGGGGTGGCGGAGAGGCGGCCGAGATCGGCCTGGCCGGTGGCGAAGGTCCAGGGATGGGCGGAGAGGAGGGCGTCGCGGATGCCGGGGTAGAGGTTGGCGGCGACCTCGGCCTCCGCGGTGCCTTCGGTGAGGGAGGCGACGGGCTGGGCGCCGAGGCGGAGGAGGGCGCGGGAGCAGAGGGTGAGGGGGGTGAGGGACATGGGGGAGGTTCCGCGTGTTCGGGGTGGCACTTCGGCGATGGGGTGCTGATCCTCGAACCCCCACCCCGACCCTCCCCCGCAAGCGGGGGAGGGAGCAGTGGCTATTCCGCCGCGCGCATGCGGATGACGCCGGTGTCGTCAACGAGGACGGCGCCCTGGCTCATCAGGTTGGCGACGAAGTGGGCGGCGCGGTCGCCGTGCCAGGTGACGTCGGTCTGGACCTCGGCGGCGGCGGCGTGGCCGACCGCGGTCTTGTGGTAGAAGTAGCAGTAGCGGAGCGGGCCGGCCTTGGTCAGGCCGGAATGCGGCATCCACAGCGCGCCGAGCCAGCGCTTCGCCTGCGTGCCCTTCCAGGGCAGCGCATCGGCGCCGACGTATTCGGAAGACGCGAACTCCTCGATCGCGAGCAGCTGGCTCCACTGCTTCCAGCCGACCACGGCGTAGCGGTTGCCGTCGTCGGGCACGTCGGCGCTGCCCATCATCTCGAAGGCCAGCAGCACCTTCGCCTTCGTCAGGCCGTCGGTGTCGGTGGTGCCTGCGGCGGTGCCGATCGCCTCGCGGGTGGCGGTGTCGAGTGCCGCGATGATCAGCTCGTCGGTCTTGCGGCCGAGGGCGTAGGCGCCGGCATTGGCGATGACCTCGCGCTCGTCGAGGTTGGTCTTCAGTTCGTCGAGGCGGTCCACCCAGTCGCCGGCGTAGTAGTCCTGCAGGACGCATTCGACCTGGGAGTGGTCGAGGTTCATGACGGGGACGGCGCCGTGGCGCGTCTTGGCGGCGGCGGTGCCCTTGCCGACCTTCGGGAAGAAGGTGCTGGTGCCGGTGACGCCGGTCTTGCTGCGGACGGTGGGGCGCAGCTTGGAGCCCTGGCGCTGGTAGGCCTCCTTCACCTCGGATTCGAACATGCGGGTGAAGACGGCGTCTATCTGGGTGCTGGTGGGCATGTTTCGGGGGCCTTTCGGGTGGGTGGGGGTGCCTGTTGGCCGGGGTGCGGGCAGGCGTGGGCGCGCGTACGCCCGGGGGCGGGTTGGGTGCGCGCGGGGGTTCGGGATGCGGGGCGGATGGGAGCGCGGGAGGGGCGCTCGACCATCCGCCCCGCGGAGCGGCGCCTCGACCGCGGGGGGGAGGGGCAGCGGGAGGCGCCGATCTGGGAGGGGTGCGCTCGTGGCTCCCCCACCCCTGCCCTCCCCCGCGAAGCGGGGGAGGGAGAAGTCTGGGGGGAGGGAGCGCGTTACGATTCGCCGACGAGGCGGCGGAAGCCGTCGGTGACGCGCTGGACGAAGGCGGGCTCGCGGGAGCGCCAGTAGCGGGGGTCGCGCATCATCTTCCGCAGCTCGGCCTCGTCCGGGCCGGCTTCGGCGGCGGCGTCGCGGGACAGCGGCGGCTCCTTCGCGCCCATCATGCGGTGCATCGCCGACACGCCCTCGGCGGTGGAGGAGAGGGCGGCGAAGACGGGTTCGCCGAGGTTCGCGCGGCCCCAGGCGGCGATCTGGGGGGCGAGGCGGCGGTAGCGCTCCTCGCCGCCGAATTCGGCGTGGAGCCGGTCGCGCTGCCTGGCCGCCTCGAACTCGGCGGCGGCCTCGGCGACGAGGGGCAGCAGGCGCTCGGCGGCGAGGTCATAGACGAGCTGGGCCTGGCGGGGGGTGAAGTGGGCGTCGTGGAGGCGGCGGTTGACGTGCTCGTCGGGGCCGCAGAGGTCGTGCGGGGCGGTGATCTCGTAGCCCTCGGGCGCGTCGGGGACGCCGAGGAGCTTGCGCCAGCGGAGGCGGTCCTCCTCCGGCGCGTCGTCGGCGGGGGGCGCGGCGCGGCGCGACATGGTGCGTTCGAGTTCGAGGTAGGATTTGAGCAGCGCCTCGACGCGCAGCGCGCCGGTGGCGGGATCCCGGAATTTCTGCGGGATTTCGAGCGTCGGCTGCGCGGCGTTCGCGTCAGGCGCGTTGATGTCGAGAAGATTGTCGGACATGGCTCTTGTCACTCCTGGCCGGTGATCGCGGGTGCGGGAACTTGCTCGGACCGGAGGATTTCCGGTGGGGCGCCGAGCGTGCGTGCCAGCCAGCGGGCGGCGGCGCCGGCGTCGAGGGTCGCCTTCGCCTCCTCGCCGAGGGCGGCTGCGGATTGCAGGAAGAGGAGGGTGTCGGCGGCGTCGGCGCGGGCCTGCACGCGGGCGAGCGGGGAGGCATAGACCAGGCGGACGTCGCGGCCGTCGAGACTGAGGGCCGGGACCTCGCCGCGGCGGCGGAGGATGGCGAGGCAGCGGGCGACGAGCGGCGTCAGCAGCTCGGCCTGCAGGCGGCCGTAGGTGGCGCCGAGCAGGCGGGCGGCGCCGGCGGCACGTTCGAGCACCTCGGTCGCGGTCATCGGCGATTTCTCGGCGGCGGCGATGCGGTCGGCGAGGAGTGCCGCGCGGATGCGGGCGCGGAGGTCGGCGAGCACGATCTGCGACACGTCGAAGTCGCCGGGAGCGGCGAGCGGGACGAGGCCGGCGGAGCCCTGCGCCTTCGGGATGATGGCGCCCGGGACCAGGCGGATCGTCGCGGGGTTGAGCACGCCGTCATCCTCGGCGAGCCAGATGCCGGTGGCGGCGATGGAGGCGTTCTTCAGGATCAGCTCGACCACCTTGTTGGCGGTGCGGATGTCCGGCAGGGCCTTCGCGACGGGGCCGCGGCCGTAGGTCTCGCCGGGCAGCTTGAGCCAGCGGAAGGCGATGAAGGGGTTCTCGGCGAAGGCACCGGTGGCCAAGGTGACGGGGGCGGCATCGCCGGTGTCGAGGATTGCTGCGAAGCGGTGGCCGGTGCGGGGGTCGGGCCAGGCGGCCTCGATGATCTTCAGCCTGTCGTCGGGGTCGTGCTTCGGGAGCGTGGCGTGGGGGTAGCGGGCGCGGATGGCGTCGGGGGCCAGGCGGAGGGTGCGGAAGACGGTGTCGAGGCGGCCGGAGGCGCCTTCCTCCAGCACGGCTTCGCGGAGGGGGACGGCGCGGAAGCGCAGCGCGGAGGGTTCGCCCGGCGGTGCTTCCTCGACGAGGAGGAGGCCGGTGCCGGCGACGACGAGGTCGAGGAAGGCCTGGTGGAGTTCGAGCGCGAAGCCGGAGCGGTCGAGGTGGCCCTGGAGGGTTGCCGCCGCGTCGGACAGCGCGCGGGTCAGGGCGGGGTCGGCGGCGTCGCGCGTGGGGGCGAGGTCGAACCAGCGGGACCAGGGGGGCGCGAGCTCGGCGAGGAGGGAGGCGGCGAGCTGCTCGGTGGCGTCGGCGGCGGTGGCGTCGAAGAGGGGGGCGGCACCGGGGGCGGGGAGGGCGTGGTCGTAGCAATCGTTCCAGCCGGCCTCGAGCGGGCGGCGGCGGGCGAGGGCGGCGGCGTGGCGCGCGATGATCTCGTCGGGGGTCATGGCTATTCGCCCAGCAGGGTCTTGCGGGTGGGGAGGAGGGGCAGCGGGTCCAGCACGCCGCGGGCGGAGGTGGCGACGGTGCCGGCGAGGCCGCGGCGTGCGCGCTCCACGGCCTTGAGGCGGGCGTCGCGGGCGGCGTCGTCGGCGGCGGCGGCGGCGGCGGCGTCGGTGCCCGTCGCAGGCGCCGGCTGGGGTGCGGGCGGCTCGATGGCCACGGGCTTCGGGGCGGTGAAGAGGCCACCCATGCGGGGGGAGTCCTTTCGGCGGGTCGGCGTTGCGGAGTGCGGGCGGGGTTGCGCTGCCCCCCTCCCCGACCCTCCCCCGCGAGGGGGGAGGGAGAAGCGGGCGCAGTTCGGCCGGTGGCGGAGTCTTGATAGCCGGTCGTCACGCCGCCGTCAAGAATTTTTTCCTAGACTTGCGAGAATATTCGGGGAGCTGGCCGCCGAGGGCGCGGAACAGGGCGTAGGGGGTGAGGGCGAACGGGGCGTGTGGTCCGACGAGGGCGCGGCACAGGGCGACGCAGGTGAGGGGGGCGAGGGCGGGCAGGCGGCGGCGTTCCGGGGGTTCGGGGAGGAAGGGGCCGACGACGGAGAGGTTGGCGCGGCGGTAGAAGGCGGGGAGGTCGAAGCCGGCGGGGACGGGCAGGCGGGCGACGAGAACCCGGCCGGAGAGCGGCTCGACCACCGTCCAGCCGGTGTCGTCCTGGAGGGCGGCGAAGCAGTGGCGGAAGCCCGGGCGGAGGAGGCGGAGCCAGGGCTGGTCGGCCTCGCCGCCGAAGGCGATCCAGAGGTGCTGGGCTTGCGAGGCGGCGCGGTGGTGGGAGAGGCGGGTCATCGCGCGGTCCTTGGCGGAGCGCTCGTGGCTCCCCCACCCCTGCCCTCCCCCGCGAGGGCGGGGGAGGGGGAAGGGAAGGGGATGATGTTGGCGCCGGCGGGCGGGGTCATGCCCCGCGGCGGGCCGGCGATGATTCCCTTCTGGCGGAGGGGGAAGTCGAGGCGGTCCATCGCCTCCCGCCACAGGCGGTGGTCGCCGCGTTCGGCGGGGATGCGGGGGTTGGGAGCGGTGACCCGCTCGCCCCAGATGCGGAGGATGCGGGCGTGGGCGAGCTCGATCCGGCGCTGGCGATAGAGGCGATCGAGAACCTTGACGACGTCGTCGGGTTCGCAGGGGCGGATGACGCCGCCGCGGGCGCTGCCGAGTCGGGCGCCGTCGCGGCGGGCGGTGAGCGCCGCCAGGGTCCAGAACCAGGCTTCCTCGGCGGAGGCGAAGGGTTCGGCGGCGGCGAGGCTGGCGAGGACGGGGGTGCGGTTGGGTGTGGTGGGCATACGGGTCTCCGGTCCTGAACAAAACAGGAACGATCGCAGGCTAGACTGTTCTACTTCGGGTTGCAAGGTAATAGTTCCTATTGCATCGCGACCGGAAACCTAGGATGTGATGCCCAGCGGGATGTGACATGATCGGCTGCGACTCGCGGCCATGGGAGCGGCTTCGATGCGGCACGAGGATGTTTGGCGGGCGATAGACGCGCTGGCCGCCGAGCACGGGCTCTCCGCTTCGGGGCTGGCGCGGAAGTCGGGGCTGGACCCGACGGCGTTCAACCCTTCGAAGCGGACGGGGCCGGACGGGCGCTCACGCTGGCCCTCGACGGAGAGCGTGGCCAAGGTGCTGACGGCGACGGGGACGGCGATTGATGCCTTCGCGTCGCTGGTGACGGGGGCGCCGGCGCTGTCGCGCGGCCGGGCGGCGCCGGGGCGGCGCATCCCGTTGATCGGCCTGGCCCAGGCGGGGGCGGAGGGGTATTTCGGCGATGGCGGCTATCCCGCGGGGGCGGGGTGGGACGAGATCTCGGTGCCGGACGTGCCCGATCCCAATGCCTATGCGCTGGAGATCAGCGGCGACTCGATGGAGCCGGTGTTCCGCGACGGCGACGTGGTGATCGTCTCGCCCGGGGCGCCGGTGCGGCGCGGGGACCGCGTGGTGGTGCGGACGCGCAAGGGCGAGGTGATGGCGAAGGAGCTGCTGCGGCAGAGCGCACGGCGGGTGGAGCTGGCGAGCCTCAATCCGGCGCATCCCGGGTATTCGTTCGGGCTGGACGAGCTGGCGTTCATGCATCGGATCGTGTGGGCGAGCCAGTAGGGCGGGTCAGGGCGGCTGAGGGGCCTTCTGCGGACGCGGGAACCGATCGTGCCGCAGGGTTGGGCGGCGGAGAGGTGGGCCCCCGCTTTCGCGGGGGCGACAGACGTGCTGACGGTGCGGCGACGATGGTCAGCCGCGCAGGGCTCTCTTGGTGTCGGAGGTCGCGCTGGTGGCTCCCCCACCCCGACCCTCCCCCGCAAAAGCGGGGGAGGGAGAGGGGGGCAGCAGCGTCATCAGCTTTTCCAGGTCCTTCTCGGCACGGCAGGCCAGGTAGCGCTGGGGTTCGCCGGGGGCGGGGGGGCCGAGGGGGAAGGCGGTGAGGCCGATGTCGCCATAGACGCGCAGCAGCGCGGGGGTGATGCGCCAGAAGGCGGGCTCGGCGCCGGCGGCGTCGCAGATGTCGCGGAAGCGCCAGATGGCGGAGATGCGGTCGCGCTCCTCGCCGACGGGATCGCCGAGCGCGAGCCAGGTGGTGCCGTGCCGGACGAAGGCGAAGCCGGCGCGGCGGGCCTCTCCGAACACCACGCCGTCAGCGGCTTCGGGCACGGCGGCGCCGAAGCGGCGCAGCCGCATGCGGGTCTCGGGCGTGAACTCGTCCACCACGATGCGGGCGGGGCGGAGCAGGCGGATGGTCGCGACCAGCAGCATCACCGCGGCGAGGCCGACGGCGAAGCGCAGGCTGTCCGGCGCGAGGGGGGAGAGGACGACGGCGAGCCAGCTCTCGCCGGAGACTCGGCCGCCGTAGGAGACCAGCGCGAGCAGGAGGGCGCAGCCCCCGACGACGGCGAGCGGGACGGCGGTGTTGGGGCCGAGCGGTTCGCGCAGCAGGCGGGCGTCGCGGTAGAAGGCGCCGCGCATGGCGGCGAGCAGCAGGGCGACGAGGAGGAAGGCGCCCCAGAGCCACCAGGCCTCGGCGCGCAGCCAGCAGATCAGCGCGCCGTTGACCAGCAGCAGCAGGCCGAGGCCCCAGGCCAGCGTGAGGCGGCGCAGCAGGCCGTAGCCCATCACCAGCAGCAGCGAGCCGACGACGGAGGCGGCGAAGTGGGAGGCGACGGCGGCCTCGTAGCCCGCCCATTCGGCGACCGCGCTGCCGCGCGTGGGCAGGGCGCCGAGGAAGACGAGGACCGCGCCGGCCAGGCCGACGAGGCCGGCGACGGCGGGCACTTCCAGCGCGTCGGCGGCGCGCTGCTCGGCGGAGAAGCGGGCGAGGAGGTGGCGGCGCTGGCCGAGCTCGAAGCCGGCGAAGAGGAGCCCGGCCACGAAGAGGGGGGCGATGTAGTAGTAGAGGCGGAAGACGAGGAGCGCGCCGATCACCTCGGGCGCGGAGAGCCAGGGCTGCAGGCCGAGCAGGATGGCGGTGTCGAAGACGCCGATGCCGCCGGGCAGGCTGGCGGCGATGCCGGCGAGGTAGGCGGCGATGTAGATGCCGAGGAAGCGGAGGAAGGTGAGGCCCTCCGCCGGGGGCAGCAGGACGTAGAAGATCATCGCGGTGATCGCGACATCGGCGCTGGCGAGCGCGGTCTGCGCGATGGCCATGCGGAAGCCCGGCAGGTTCACGCGCTGGCCGAACAGCGTGACGTGGCTGCGGATGCGCGACATGGTGACGTAGGCGATGACGAGCGCCCAGCAGAGCAGGCCGATGCCCTGCATGAGCAGGGGCGGGACGTGGTCCCCGAGGCCGGGGATCACGTCGGGTTCGAAGACCAGCACGACGCCGCCAAGCGCGAATCCGCCGAGGCCGAAGGTGAGGCTGGTGAAGGCGACGACCTTGGCGATGGCGAGCGGCGGCAGGCCCCAGGCGGCGTAGAAGCGGTAGCGGACGGCCGCACCCGACACGGCCGCGAAGCCGAGGTTGTGGGCGAGGGTGTAGGCGCAGAACGACGCCAGCGAGGTGCGCGCGTAGCTGACGGGATGCCCGGCATAGACGCTGCCGAGGCGGTCGTAGATCGTCAGCACGGCGTAGGCGAGGAGCGTCCAGCCGGCCGCGGTCCAGAGCGTGCCGTTCGGTATGGCGCGGAGCGCGGTGCGGATGTCGGCGACGGAGAGGGTGCGGAACTCGTGTTGCACGACGTAGATCGCGGCGACGAGCAGGACGAGGCCGAAGACCGTCATGCCGTGCCGCTTCAGCAGCGGGAGCCAGGCCTTCATGCGGCGGTGGCGTCCCGCGCGAGGGCGGCCTCGATCAGGCCGATGGTGCCAGTGATGCCGTAGAGGGCGACGAAGCCGCCGAAGCGCGGGCCCTCGGGCTGGCCGAGCAGGACCTGGTAGAGCGCGTCGAACCAGGCCTTGCTGACGCCGGGACGGCCGTCCTTGTTCTGGGTCAGGAACGGGTCGCGGCGGCCGGCGTCGTACACCAGGTCCTGGATGGCGGCGGCGCGGGAATCGGGAGGTAGGGCTTCGATGTCGGCGGCGCGGTCGCGCAGGGATTGGGCGAGGGTGCGCAGCGCCTCGGCTTCGGGGGGCGTGGCGGGGCGGTGCTGCTTGGTGGGCGCGACGCGGTCCCGGTAGTAGGCGACGGCGTGCTCGATCAGGCGGGCGACGAGCGGGTGGGATTCGGGCGTCACGTCGGGGGCGTAGCGGCGGAGGAAGCCCCACAGCATCCCGGGCGTGTCGGCGTTGATGACGCTGGCAAGGTTCAGCAGCATGGTGAAGGAAATCGGCGAGCCCGGGTCGTTCGTGGCGCCGGCGTGGATGTGCCAGGCGGGGTTGTCGGGGCCCGGCGCGGTGCGCAGGCGCTCGAGGTTCTGCACGTATTCGTCGGTGGCGCGGGGGATCACGTCGAAGAACAGGCGCTTGGCGCGGCCGGGCTGGTTGAACATGAACTGCGCGAGGGATTCGGGCGGGGCGTAGCGCAGCCATTCCTCCATCGAGAGGCCGTTGCCCTTGGACTTGCTGATCTTCGTGCCGGCCTCGTCCAGGAACAGCTCGTAGGTGAAGCCGATCGGGGGTTCGGCGCCGAGGACGCGGCAGATCTGCGAGGAGAGCTTCACGCTGTCTATCAGGTCCTTGCCGGACATCTCGTAATCCACGCCGAGCGCGTACCAGCGCAGCGCCCAGTCGGCCTTCCACTGCGCCTTGCAGTGGCCGCCGGTGATGCGGGTGCCGAAGCGCTCGCCGGTCTCGGGGTCGCGCCAGACGAGTTCGTCGAGGCCGGGGCGGACCTCCTCCATCGGAACCTGCATGACGATGCCGGTCCTCGGGTGGATGGGCAGGAAGGGGGAGTAGGTGGCGCGGCGCTCGGGGCCGAGGGTGGGGAGGATGACGGCGCAGACGGCGTCGTGGCGCTCGGCCATCGTCAGCAGCGCGGCGTCGAAGCGGCCGGAGCGGTAGTAGTCGCTGGAGGAGGCGAATTCGTAGTCGAAGCCGAAGCCGTCGAGGAAGGCGCGCAGGCGGGCGTTGTTGTGGTGGCCGAAGCTCTCATGCGTGCCGAAGGGGTCGGGGATGGCGGTGACGGGCTTGCCGAGATGCGCCGCCAGCATGTCCCGGTTCGGGACGTTGTCGGGGACCTTGCGGAGGCCGTCCATGTCGTCGCTGAAGGCGAGCAGGCGGGACGGTAGGTCGGTGAGGCGGGTGAAGGCGTTGCGGACCCAGGTGGTGCGCGCGACCTCTCCGAAGGTGCCGATATGGGGCAGGCCGGAGGGGCCGTAGCCGGTCTCGAAGAGGGCGGTGCCTTTGCCTGAGGCTTGCACCCGGGCGGCGACCTTGCGGGCCTCCTCGAAGGGCCAGGCCTTGGCGGCGGAGAGGTCGGCGTCCTGCATCGCGGGGGTTATAGGTGGCGCCGCCGGGGTGCGCGACCCTGACGCGCGGCCCTGGCTCGCGGCTTGCGCATTTGGCCGGCGGCTCGGGGTGCGCTATCTCCCACGCCATCGTGTTCGCGAGAGGAGCGGCCTGACATGCGTGTCGGCGTGATCGGCGCCACCGGAGCGGTGGGGCGGGAGCTGGTGGAGGTCCTCGGGCGGCGGCGCTTCCCGGTGACGAAACTCCGCCTCTTCGCGTCAGGCCGCAGCGCGGGAACGCGGGTCCCGACGCCGTTCGGGGAGAGCACGATCGAGGAATTCGCGCCGGAGCGGGCGCGCGACCTCGACCTGGCGCTGCTGGCGGTGTCCGGCGACTTCGCCAAGCAGCACGCGCCGGGGCTGGTGGCGGCCGGGGTGACGGTGGTGGACAATTCCTCCGCCTTCCGCCTGGCCGAGGACGTGCCGCTGGTGGTGCCGGAGGTGAACGCGGCGGCGGTGGGCGATGCGCGGCTGATCGCCAACCCAAACTGCACGACGGCGATCCTGGTGGTGGCCCTCGCGCCACTGCACCGGGCCTTCGGGCTGAAGCGGGTGATCGTGTCGTCCTACCAGGCGGCCTCGGGCGCGGGGGCGGAGGGCATGGCGGAGCTGGAGCGCGAGAGCCGGCGCGTGCTGGTGGAGGGTGCCAGGCCGGGTGCTGAGGTCTTCGCGCATCCGCTGGCCTTCAACCTCATCCCGCACATAGATGCCTTCCAGCCGAACGGCTACACGCGCGAGGAGATGAAGGTCTGCTGGGAGACGCGGAAGATCATGGGGGTGCCGGACCTGCCGGTCTCCTGCACCGCGGTGCGCGTGCCGACGATGCGCGTGCATGCGGAGGCCGTGACGATCGAGACCGAACGGCCGGTGACGCCGGAGGCGGCGCGCGAGGTGCTGCGGCGCGCGCCGGGGCTGAAGGTGGTGGATGACCCGGCGCGCAACCTCTACCCGATGCCGATCACGGCGACGGGGCAGGATGATTGCGAGGTCGGGCGCGTGCGGCAGAGCCTGGTGTTCGGCGCCCAGGGACTGGACTTCTTCGTGTGCGGGGATCAGCTGCTGAAGGGCGCGGCGCTGAACGCGGTGCAGATCGCGGAGCGGGTGCGGGGGTTGCGGGTGGCGGCGTAGGGCGGTTCGCCGGGCGGAGGTCCTTCGGGCCGGCGTAACGTCGGCTTGCGATTCCACCGGCGGCGGGATCGCTTGTTGACCTCTCGCGTTGTTCCTGCAATGTTCATATTGCGTGAAGCGCATCGGATCGCGCAGCGGGAGACCATGGAGTCGCGGAACAGGCCCGGACGTCATCGCATCCAGTTCCGGACCAGCATCCGGAAGGCGCTGGAGGTGATCCTGTGGTGCGCGGCGCAGCGCGGCAGCGTGGATTTCCACACCGTGCTCAAGGTGCTGTTCGGCGCCGATGTGTTCCACCTGAACGAGTACGGCCGTCCCGTCGTCGGGGACGTGTACAACGCCCTGCCCTACGGGCCTGTGCCCCAGACGACCTATGACCTGCTGAAGCGGGAACCGCTCGCGTTGGAGGAGCTCGGCACGGCCATGCCGCCCTTCGTCGTGGAGGGCTATACGGTGCGTCCGCTGCGGGAGCCGGACCTGACGGTGTTCTCCGCGAGCGACATCGAAGCGCTGGAGCATGGCTGGCAGCGCTACGGCGCGCTCGGCTTCGCCGCACGCACCGAGGCGTCCCACCAGCATCCGGCCTGGTGCAACGCCATGGAGGCGGGACGCCAGCGCATGGACTACGCCGACTTCCTCGAAGGCGAGAACGCGACGCCGGACGCGATCGCGGATCTCGCCGAAGTCGCGCCCAGCCTGCGCCTGTGAGGGCCGGGACCGCGCTGCGGCCGGGCGATGTGGTGCTGCTGTTCGACGGCATGGTGCGTCCGCCGAAGCACAAGCGGTTCATCTGCGTCGTCGCGGCGGAGGGGTGGTTCCTCCGCATCAACACGCAGCGCCATTTCCGGCCGCACCTGCCGGTCCAGGTCGCGCAGAACCCGGGATGGCTCGACCACGACAGCTATGTCGAGCTGCGCGGCGTCATCGAGCATGATCCCGTCGAGGTCGCGGAGGCTCTGACCAGGGGCGATGCGCGCCTGCTCGGCCGGTTGTCGTGGGCCACGATGCTGGTGCTGGTCGCAGCGGTCACCAACGCTCCGACGTTGCCGAAGGCGCAATCCGAGGCAATCGTGTCGGCGCTGCGCACCGCGTACGACGATCCGGACTGAACCGCGGTGAAGTCGGTGCGGGACGCGTTTCCCCCTTTGTCCAGGCGCCCGGCCCGTCCAGATTGGAGCCTATGATCCACCCCCGCGCCGCGGCGCCCGCGCGTCAGCCGCAGCTTCTCCTGCCCGAGGCGCCGTGCCTGGTCGCGGGGTTCGGGCGGGGGGCGGTGCTGACGCCGGAGGGGGAGCTGCTGACGCTGCCGGCGGCGGAGATCGCCGCGCGGCTCCGGGAGAGCGGGCCGCCGATCCTCGTGCATGGGCCGGCGACCTGGAAGCGGCTGGGGCTGCCGGCGGCGCCGGCCTTCGACCTGCTGGAGCTGCTCGCCTTCTGCCGGCCGGCGCAACCGGCGGCGCCGACGCCGCGGGGGCTCGCCATCGCGCTCGACCGGGAGGCGCCGGAGAGCGACGAGGCGGCGGTCGCACTCCTGCCGGAGCTGGCGACGGACCTGCTGCGGCATCTGGCGGCGGGGCGGAACGCGCCGCTGAACCGGGATGCGGCGAGCCTGGCGGCGAAGCTCGGGGCGGATGCGGGGTGGCCCTGGGCGCAATCGGTGCTGGCGGCGCTCGGGCAGCCGGAGGCGCGGCCCTCGGCCGATCCGCTGAAGGTCTGGCGGCGGCTGCCGGAATGGGAGGAGGAGGCGCCGCCGAACCAGGCGGCGCATCAGCCGGTGACGCCGGCGGAAGCGCGGACGCGGCTGGAACAGATCCTCGGCGAAGGGGCGGAGCAGCGGCCCCAGCAATCGGACTATGCCTCGGCCGCCGCCGGCGCCTTCGGGATCAGGGAGGCGCGCGGCGTGCCGAACCTGGTGCTGGCGGAAGCGGGCACGGGCACGGGGAAGACGCTGGGCTACGTGGCGCCCGCCAGCCTCTGGGCGGAGCGGAACGGCGCGCCGGTCTGGATCTCCACCTTCACCCGCAACCTGCAGCGGCAGATAGACCAGGAGACGGCGCGGCTCTACCCGGAGCCGTCGGAGCGCAAGCGGCGCGTCGTCGTGCGGAAGGGGCGGGAGAACTACCTCTGCCTGCTGAACATGGAGGAGCAGCTCGGCGGCGCGATGCTGGCGGGGATGCTGCTCCCGCTCGGGCTCGTGGCGCGCTGGGCGCTGGCGACGCGCGACGGCGACCTGATGGGGGGCGATTTCCCGGGGTGGCTGTCCGAGCTGTTCGGGCATCACGCGGTCTGGCCGCTGGCGGACCGGCGGGGCGAGTGCATCCACTCGGCCTGCGGGCATTACCGGGAGTGCTTCGTCGAACATTCGATCCGCCGCGCGCGGACGGCGACGCTGGTCGTCGCGAACCACGCGCTGGTGATGGTGCAGGCGGCACTCGGCGGGGGCGAGGATGGGCGGCCGACGCGGCTGGTGTTCGACGAAGGGCACCACCTGTTCGACGCGGCAGATGCGGCGTTCTCGGCCGACCTGACGGGCGGGGAGACGGCGGAGCTGCGGCGCTGGATCCTCGGCGCGGAGGGCGGGCGGTCCCGCGCGCGGGGGCTGGCGCGGCGGATGGAGGAGCTGGTCGGGGACCGGCCGGACCTGCTGACGCCGCTGGAGGACGCGTTGCAGGCGACGCGCGCGCTCCCCGGTCCCGGCTGGCCCTCGCGCATGGCGGATGGGGAGCCGCGCGGGGCGGCGGAGGCGTTCCTGCAGCTCGTGCGGCGGCAGGTGCTGGCGCGGATCGGCGCGGACGACAGCGGCTACGGCGTGGAGTGCGACATGCATCCGCTGAACCCGGGCGTGGCGGAGGAGGCGGAGGCGCTGGAGGCGGCGCTGATCCGGCTGCACGCGCCGTTGCAGACGCTGCGCGACCGTCTGAACGCGCGGCTGGAGGAGGAGGCGGAGGAGCTTGAGGTCGGCGACCGCATCCGCATCGAGGCGGCGACGCGCGGCATCGAGCGACGCGCGCTGATGCCGCTGACCGCCTGGGGCGCCATGCTGAAGGCGGTGCGGGAGCCGCCGCGGCCGCCGGGGATGCGGCCGGACCATGTGGACTGGTTCGCGCTGGAACGGCGCGACGGGCGGGAGGTGGATGCGGGGATGTTCCGCCATCACCTCGACCCGACGCAGCCCTTCGCGACGGTGGTGACGGCGCCGGCGCATGGCGTGCTGATCACCTCGGCCACGCTGCGCGATACCGGTGAGGAGGCCGATGACCCCGATGCCGCCTGGCACGGGGCGGAGGCGCGGACGGGTGTCGCGCATCTCGCGGCGCCGGCGATCCGGGCGGCGGTGCCCTCCCCCTTCGACTACGGCGCGGCGACGCGGGCCTTCGTGGTGACGGACGTCGCGAAGGACGATGTCGGACAGCTCGCGGGCGCCTATCGCGCGCTGTTCGCGGCGGCGGGGGGAGGGAGCCTCGGGCTGTTCACGGCGGTGCGGCGGCTGCGGGAGGTGCATGGGCGCATCGCGGAGCCGCTCGCGGCGGCCGGCATCCCGCTCTATGCGCAGCACGTGGACGCGATGGACAATGCGACGCTGGTGGACGTGTTCCGGGCGGAGGAGGCGTCCTGCCTGCTCGGCACGGATGCGATGCGGGACGGGGTGGACGTACCCGGGCGGTCGCTGCGGCTGATCGTCTTCGACCGGGTGCCCTGGCCGCGGCCGACGATCCTGCATCGGGAGAGGCGGACGCATCTGTCCGAGGGGCGGCCGAAATCGCATGACGACGGCATCGCGCGGCACCGGCTGCGGCAGGCTTTCGGGCGGCTGGTGCGGCGGGCGGATGACCGGGGGGTTTTCGTGCTGCTGGACCGGTCGTGTCCTTCGCGGCTGCTGGCGGGGCTGCCGGAGGGGGTGGTGGTGCACCGCGTGGGGTTGAGGCAGGCGGTGGAGGCGACGCGGGGGTTCCTGGGCGAGGCGTGAAGATTGGGCTTGCTTGATGTTCGACTTCGAACTATAAAGTTCGACATCGAACAACAGGAGCTCCTCCATGATCGCTTCCCGCCGCATCCTGCTGGGCACCGCCGGTGCCGCCCTCGCCCTGGTGCCGCTCGGCCGCAGCGGCGGGGTGGTGCGTGCGCAAGACGCGGGCGGACCGGGCGCGGACCCGACGGCGCCCTGGTCGGCCGCCCCGGCAAACCGGCACCCCGATCCGCGCATCCGTGCGCTGGGCTGGGCGGTGCTGGCGCCGAACCCGCACAACCGGCAGCCCTGGATCGCCGAGCTGCCGGCCGGGCGCCCCGACACGGTGGTGCTGCGCTGCGACCTCGACCGGCTGCTGCCGGTCACCGATCCCTTCGACCGGCAGATCACCATCGGGCTCGGCGGCTTCTGCGAGCTGTACCGCATGGCCGCCGCCGAGGAGGGCCGCGCCGTGACGGTCACCCCCTTCCCGGAGGGCGAGCCGCAGCCGCGCCTCGACCGCCGGCCGGTGGCGATCCTGCGGATGGGCGCGCCGGGGAGTGCCGCGCCCGACCCGCTGTTCCGCCACGCCGCCGCGCGCCGGTCGGCCAAGCGGCCCTACGACATGGCGCGGCCGGTCGCGTCGGCGGCCGTGGCCGCGCTCGGCGGCGTGGTCGGCGCGCCGATCCGCTTCGACGGCACGGTGGCGCCGGACCGAGTCGCCGCGATCCGCGACATCGCCTGGCGGAGCTGGCAGATCGAGGCGGCCACCGAGGCCGCGCATCTGGAGAGCGTGAACCTGATGCGGCTCGGCCGCGCCGCGGTGGCGGCGAACCCGGACGGCATCAGCATCTGGGGCCCGGGGCTGGAGGAGGCGGTGGCGGCCGGGCAGATCACGCGGGACTCCATGCTGCCGGGCGGCGCCGGCTACCGCGTCATGATCGAGCGCTACGAGCCGATGCTGGCGGCGACGCCCGGCTATGTCTGGCTGACCACGGCGGGGGAGGCGCGGGCGGGCCACCTCGCCGCCGGGCGGGACTGGCTGCGGGTCAACCTGGCGGCGACCGGGGCCGGGCTGTCGGTGCAACCGATCAGCCAGGCGCTGCAGGAATTCCCCGAGGTCGCCGGCCCCTACGCGGAGATGCACGCGGCGCTCGCCCCGGACGGGGCCCGGGTGCAGATGCTGGCGCGGCTCGGCTATGCTGCGCCGGTGCCGCCGACGCCCCGTTGGCCGGTGGAGAGCCGCATGCGTGTCGTCTGAGGATCGCGAGGGAAGGGCCGGTGATCCGCCGGTCTTCGCGCTGCTGAACGAGGTGGCGATCATCGAGCACCTCTCCCGCAACCGGCTGGAGCGGGTGCTGCCGGAGGGGCTGCGCGCCAGTCATTTCGTGGTGCTCAACCACCTGACGCGCATGGGCGATGGGCGCAGCCTCGCGCGGATCGCCCGCGCCGTGCAGGTGGAGCGGCCGGCGATGACCAACACGATCCAGAAGCTGGAGGCGCGCGGCCTGGTGCGGGTCGCGCCGCATCCGCGCGACGGGCGCGGCAAGCTGGTCTGGCTGACGGAGGCCGGGCGCGCGGCACGCGGGGCGGCGGTGGCGGCCGTGACGGCGGACGTCGTGCCGCTCGCCGCCGCGGTGCCGGACGGGGAGATCCTGCGCGTGCTGCCGGTGTTGCGGCAGTTGCGGGCCGCGCTGGACGCGGCGCGGGACCGGGTGCCGCCGGACGACGCGGAGGGGTGACACCCTACATGCGGTCGCGTGCGGTCATCATGGCGCCGGCCGGGTCGCGGCGCAGCGCTTCCTGCAGGCGCGCGGCGCCGGCGGTGCCCTCGCGGATCGCGCGGGCGATGTTCTTCTCATAGGTCTCGGAGACGACGGCGGGGAGCAGCGGCTCGTCCGGGTCCACCGCAGCCTCGATCACGACCGGACCGGGGGTGGCGAGCGCGGCGTCGAGCACCTCGGGCAGGCGTGCGGGATCGTCCACGGCGAAGCCCGTGCCGCCCATCGCCTCGGCGGCCTTCGCGTAGTTGATGGCGGGCAGGTCGCAGCCGAATTCCGGGTTGCCGAGGAACAGGATCTGCTCCCACTTGATCTGGCCGAGCGTGCCGTTCCTCAGCACGATGATCTTCAGGTTCAGCCCATGCCGCACGGCGGTCGCGAATTCGCCGAGCTGCATGGCGAAGCCGCCGTCGCCGATCACCGCGAAGACGGGCCGGCCGGGGAAGGCGAGGCCGGCGGCGATCGCGTAGGGCAGGCCGCAGGCCATGGAGGCGAGCAGGCCGGAGACGGCGAAGTCGTGCCCCGGCCCGACCGCGAGGTGGCGTGCGACGAGGCCGGTGTTGTGCCCGCTGTCGGTGGTCACCACCGCGTCCGGCGGCAGGCGGGCCGAGAGTGCGGCGACCGGCGCGGCGGGGTGCATCGGGCGGCGGGGGCTCTCCGCGCCGGCGCGCAGCGTCTCGCGCCAGCGTGCCGTCTCGGCCTGGGCGGCTTCGAGGAAGGCGCGGTCCTCCTTCCGCTGAAGGCGCGCGTTCAGCATCTGCAGCGTCGCGCGCGCGTCGCCCACCAGCCCGACTACGGCGGGGTGGCGGAGCGAGATGCGCTGCGGGTCGCGGTCCACCTGAACGCAGCGGGCCTGGCCGGGCTTCGGGTAGTATTCGATGTAGGGGAAGGTGGAGCCGACGATCAGCAGCGCGTCGCAGCCCGCCATCGCCTTGTGCGTGCCGAAGGTGCCGTAGAGGCCGATGCCGCCAGTGGTGAGCGGGTGGTCGTCCGGCAGTACGGCCTTGCCGAGCAGCGCCTTCGCGACGGGCGCGCCGAGCAGGGACGCGGTCTGCTCCAGCTCCGTCGCGGCGCCGAGCGCGCCGCGGCCGGCGAGGATGGCAACGCGGGAGGCGCCGTTCAGGATGTCCGCCGCGCGCCCGATCTCCTCCGGCCGCGGCAGGACCAGCGGCTCCGACCAGGTGTTGGAGACGTGGTGGGGCTTGTTGCGGGGCGAAGGGTGCTCGGCGGAGAGCGGCTCCTCCTGCACGTCAACGGGGATGCTGAGATGCGCGACGCCGCGCCGCGCCAGCGCGCTGCGGCAGGCGAGCGAGGCGGCGTTCTCCATGTGCGCGGCGCCCATGACGCGCGCGTTGAACACGGCCACGTCGGCGAAGAGCTTGTCGAGGTCCACGTCCTGCTGCGTCATGGTGTCCAGCAGGTCGTGGTATTGCAGGCCGGTGATCGCCACGACCGGGGCGAGGTCCATCTTCGCGTCGTAGAGCCCGTTCAGCAGGTGGATGCCGCCGGGGCCGCTCGTCGCCAGGCAGCAGCCGATGCGGCCGGTCCATTTGGCATGGGCGGTGGCCATGAAGGCGGCGCTCTCCTCGTGCATGACGTGCACGAAGCGGATGCGGTCGCGGCGGGTGCGCAGCGCCTCCATGATGCCGTTGATGCCGTCTCCGGCGAGGCCGAAGATCGTGTCCACGCCCCAGCCGTGGAGCGTGTCGAGCAGGATGTCGGCGGCCTTGGGCATGGCGTGGCTCCGGTTGGCCCCCCGGGGTGGGCCTGGGTGGCCCCCGGTGGCCATCGCGGCGCGAACGCGCGGCCGGCGCGGCGGATCGCACGCCCTGCGGAAAGGTCGCGCGCGGGCGGCATCCCGAGGCCCGGGCCGCCGTTGCACGCTGCGCCCGAGGAGGAGGATGGCAGGATGAGCGCGCATGCCGGGGAAATCCGGGAGCAGATGGCCGTGGTCGGGAGCGACGGCGGCCATGTCGGCACGGTGGACAGGCTGGAGGGCGACCGGATCAAGCTGACCAGGGCGGACGATCCGGACGGGTCGGGCCAGCATCACCACTACCTGCCGGTGAGCGCCGTGGACGCGGTGGATGGCGGCGAGGTGCGGCTGAACATGCCGGCGGACCGCGCGCGCGCCTTCGCGACGATCACCGGCGGCAGCGGCCACGGGCCGGGCATGGGTGGGATGAGCGGCGGGTAGGGCGGATCGCTTCCAGGCGGGCCCGCCTGGAAGCGAGAATCTGCCCTACAAACGATGCCGTAGCCGGCGAGACGGAGGCGTGACCGCCGTCGCGCTTGACCGGCGGTGCCGGGCGCGCGAGGGATTCGGGCCGGCGTGCGACGCGAAGCGCCGGCCGCAAGTTTGCGCAGCCGGAGTCCTGCCATGAACGCCCACAGCCCCGCCCACGTCGCGCGCTTCTCGGCACAGGAGGCGCTGGTCTGCGCGATGGTGCTGATGTCGGTGGCCGATGGCCCGATGTCGGATGCGGAGTTGGCCTCGATGAGCCGACTGGTGCAGGAGTTGCCGGCCTTCGCGGATTTCCACAGCGCCGAGATCGAGACGGTGACGGATGCGGTGATGAAGCTGCTGGGCCGTGCCGACGGGCTGGACGACGCGATAACCCTGCTGCGCGACGCGCTGCCGATGCGGCTGCGGGAGACCGCCTACCTGCTGGCGTGCGAGGTGTGCGCCGCCGACGGCGATGCCAGCCAGGAGGAGTTGCAGTTCCTGCAGGATTTGCGCATCGGGCTGGACATTGACCGGCTGGTGGCGGGGGCGATCGAGCGGGCGTTGAAGGCGCGGTACCAGGTGATCTGAGGAGTGGGTCAGGGGGCGCCTGTGATGCCCCCACCCCGACCCTCCCCCCGCGTCGTGCCGAAGGCACGCCTTCGGCATGACACGGGGGAGGGAGAGAGCGGAGGGAGAGACGTCATGAAGCGTATGATGATCGCGTTGCTGCCGTTGCTGGCGGGTGGGACGGCGGTGGCGCAGACGGCGCCGGACCCGGGCGGGATGACGTTCTTCGTGACGAGCACGGGCACGGGGCGCGGCGCCGATCTCGGCGGGCTGGCGGGGGCGGACGCGCATTGCCAGGCGCTGGCGGTGGCGGCGGGCGCGGGCATGCGGAGGTGGCGCGCGTATCTCAGCACGCAGGGCGCGGGCGCGGTGAATGCGCGGGACCGCATCGGCAGCGGGCCGTGGCAGAACACGAACGGCGTCGTCGTGGCACGGAGCGTCGCCGACCTGCATGGCGAGACGAACAACCTGACGAAGCAGACGGCGGTGACCGAGCGCGGCGCGGTCGTCAACGGGCGCGGCGACACGCCGAACCAGCACGACATCCTGACGGGATCGCAGCTCGACGGCACGGCCTTCGCGGGCGCGGAGGACCGGACCTGCCGGAACTGGACGAGCAGCGCGGAGGGGTCCGCGATGGTCGGGCACCATGACCGGATGGGGCTGGATGCCTCGGCGCCGGCGCGGTCCTGGAACACGTCGCATCCCTCGCGCGGGTGCAGCCAGGATGCGCTGCGGAGCAGCGGGGGCGCGGGGTTGTTCTACTGTTTTGCGGCCAATTGATACCGAACGGCTCAATTCCTGATCCATTTTCTGTCGCCCCCGCGAAGGCGAGGCCTCTGCGAAATCAGCTGACAGTGGTGATGTGGTCTGATTCGCTGTCTCTGGTGTGAGGGAGTGGGTGAGATGGAGCAGCGGGGGTTTGCGGAGGCGTTCCTGCCGGCGGGTTTCGGGCGG